>Ga0154508_117_pt1 | contig 7524 bp, 7 predicted proteins | sample RifGroE1_FD_115987 | JGI IMG/M metagenome (GOLD analysis project Ga0154508, IMG submission 115987) | Spirochaetes bacterium GWE1_32_154 | reverse complement strand
TATTGGTGGTGTTGGTGTAACGACCGGGTTTGTAATATCCGGTTCTTCTATTGGTGGTGTTGGTGTAACGACCGGGTTTGTAATATCCGGTTCTTCATTATTCGATTGTAAAGTGACTGCTAATTTTTCGCTTGTTGATACGAAACCATTTAGATTCTCGGCAATAAGAACAATTGAGTATTGTTTTCCGGGAATCAAAAGTTTGTTTGAAATTGTTAGAAAACTATCGGTATTTGAAATAACATTGTGAGTACCGGTTAGTATCGGATTTTTACCGGAGATGTCATAGAGTGACCAGTAGATTAATGCGTTTTCATTAACATTGATTGTTATGGTAAAACTTTGTTTTGAAATTTTATCCGGGTCAATAGTTTTTACATTAAAGTGGGGTAGAGTAGTTTCATTTTCTAATGTTAGCATAGGATTTGTATTGGTTTGTTCGGTTACCGGTTGCTCACAGGCAAAGAGCATACAAAGAATAAGACAGACAGCATACAATTGTTTCATTTTATCTCCTTTTTTATTTTATATCAGGTAGTTATAAACTTCGGTTTTAGTTTACAGACTATCCGGTATATTAAATAGAGAAAAGATGAAAAAAGACCGCGGATATTTCAAAAAAAATTGTTTTTTAGAGCTTCTTGCAAAAAATCCCTTATTTATCTTGAATTTTTGCATGAAGCTACCTTAAACGCAATTTTATTGCGTAATGGCGGACGCATAAAAAAAGTACCCCTTTTTTTCATCAAGTACTCTTGATTTATGCAAGAGCCTCTTTTATAAAAATATTTTATGTATTAAATTTGTCTTTTTAAAAAAAATCAATATAATAAATGTGATACAAGGATCTCAAATTATTCAGGGAGCATGATTTGATATCAGCCTGGGAATAATTGAAGATTTTTTAAAAAAACAGAGGGGGAATATATGGTTTCCCGGTGTAAATATTACCCTCGTGAAATTTATATATGTCTATAGAGCCTCTATAGAAAGGAATAATCTATGGAACGTGAAAAACTTATTATCAGTGCTCAAAAAATAAAACTTCCTGGTGCTGATGCACTTGAGCAGTATAGAAATAATCGGGATAAAGCAAGTCATAAACTCAATACACGAATGGAATCCAGACCGGATATTTATGAACTTATTGGCGGAGAGAATAATATAAGTATGATGCGTGATAATCATGCAAATCATACACGGTTTATTTACTCGATAATGGTTGAGTTTGATCCATCGACTCTTGTTGATACTATCGTCTGGGTTTTCAGAGCATACCGGTCGAGAAAATTTCACCCCAACTACTGGGCTGCTCAGTTAAACGGCTGGATTGAAATACTTAGTGAAATGTTACCTGCTGAATCATACAGTCAGATAGTCCCGATTTATGAATGGATGCAGATTCACATTCCTGACTTTACAGAATTAAGTGATGATAACTCGGTAATGTGCCAAACCGGTATTGTTCATTAAAAAAAAACTACCTGTGAATCAGACAAATTATCTGATTTTCCTGTATAAATTATTAATCAATATCCCAAGCTCATTTGCAGTTTTATGTAAGTCATAATCAAATTTTTTCAGTTGAGCATTAATGTACATGTCCTCAAGTTTTTTCTTTTTGACCGATAGAATTTCAGTTTCCTCAAATAGTGCTGAATGTAGATTTGCTGCAGGTGTTGAAATACTATTTGTGTCGTTCAGAATTATATCAGCTTCGTCAATAACGTCATGATTTCCGGTATTAATTATTGCCCTGGTAATAATATTTTTTAGTTCACGAACATTTCCCGGGTAACTGTAACGGGATAATTTATCGAAAGCATTGTGACTCAGTTGTTTAAACGGCAGATTATTACTTTCGGTAAATTCTTTAATTATTCGTTGTGCTATAGGAACGATGTCTTCAATTCTGTTTCGTAATGGTGGAATATTGATACAGAGTGTTGATATTCTATAGTATAAATCTTCTCGAAACAGTTTTTTATCTATTTCTTCAATAAGGTTTTTATTTGTCGCAAATAATAATCGAACATCAACGGTATGTACAGTATCACTTCCCAGCGGAGAAAACTCTTTTTCCTGAATAACCCGTAATATTTTTGCCTGAAGTTCATATTTCATTTCGCCAATTTCATCAATAAAAAGTGTTGCGTTATCAGCATTCATAAATAGACCGTTTTTATCGGATGCAGCCCCGGAAAATGTCCCCTTTTTGAAACCGAAAAGTTCACTTTCAATCAGTGTTTCAGGTATTGATGCGATGTTTATTTTATGATATTTTTCACTTTTCCGGTTAGATAAATAATGAAGGTTTGCAGCTACAAGCTCTTTACCCGTGCCATTTTCACCGGTTATTAGAACAGATTCAGATAGTTTTGAATATTTAAGAATGTTTTCTTTAACCAGACTGATTTCCTTTGATTCACCGGTAATTTCATATTTTTCCAGAATGTCATCAAGAAGTCTGTTTCTTTCCTTGTACATCGTTACATTTACAGTGATATTTTCTATAACCGCGTAAATTTCATCGATTTTGAGAGGTTTTTCGATAAAATCAGTCGCTCCATTCTTAATTGCTGTAACTGCAGTTTTAATATCTGCATTACCGGATATAACAATAATTGGTAGTGTCTTATTAATGGCTCTGATTTCATTAATATAATCAAGACCCGACTTTGATTCACCAAGATTAATATCCAGAAAAATTATAGTAAGTTTCTGACTGATGATATTACGGATTAAATCACTGCCTTTTTTGTACACAAACGTTCTATGTCCGCCACTTTGAAGCGCCGAAGAAAGAGAATAGAGAATATCATCTTCATCATCAACAATGCCAATATTAAAACCTGTCATACATCACCTCATTGATTAAAAGTAGTCGTTTTGATCCCCAGAATAAAACCCTGGTGTGAATATTCAATTGTATACCCGAGCATATTTGAAAGATGTTTTACTATAAATAAACCCATACCATCCCCGCTTTTCTTTGTGGTAAAACCCGGGTTAAATATTGAATTGATACAATCTTCATTGACACCCGGTCCGTTATCACCAAAAATAATTGAATACTTGTCTGCATCGTATGAGATAGTAACACGTAACGCACCGGCTTCAAAGGCATTTTTTATCAGATTGGTACAAATAATTTCCAGTATTTTCCTGTCGGTTAATACGACTATATTGTGGATGGCAACATCAATAAGTACATCCCCCATGGTTGAAAACGAGTTTTTTAATTCTTCAAGCAAGCTGTGAATAGTAACCTTTTCAAAAACCGGTGGCGGAAGGTTTGCCAGATCTTTAAATGATGACATGATGTTTTCTATACTGGAAAGATTATTAAGAATCACCCGGTAATCATTTTTCTTTGTATCATCACCGAATTTTAAGAGAGTTCCAACAATGAGGTGAACGGGGGATAGTTTATTTTTTATTTCGTGGATGAGCATTTTCGCATTTGTCCGTGTTGTCTGATATGCGATTTCAGTTTTTTCAATTTTTCTCAATGTATCAAGATCGAGCAGTAACCTGTTAAAGTCAGCGGCTAACAGATTGTTTTTTTTATTTCCTTTATGTGGTGTTAGTGGTTCAATAACACCATTTGAAACATAGCTGTGTATTGATTGTATGATGTTTTCAACCGGTGTTACTGATTTTGACAGTATGATAAAGAAGATCAGCGTCAGAAAAAACATAATGACTGCAGTTAGTATGACAAGTGAGATTATAAGATCATTTCGTATTTTAGTCTGAAAAATAGTCAGGAGTGTATAATATTTATTCTGATTTTCAATAAACTGATAATCGGTATATATTTTTTCGTCTGATTGGAATTCTCGAAGTCTGATATTGTAATCAAGAGCAAGTTCGGATAATGCTATACTATTTTCTTTTTTTTGGATTTTTTCAAGTTTTGTAATTGCTGAATGTATTGTTACGCCAACCAGGACACAGTATATGAATGATAATGCAATAATAAGAAAGAGAATTGTACGCATTAAATACATTAATGTTCTCCTGTCGTAAATGTACAGGTCATTCCTGGTTTGTAATTTGACCATAATTCCATAGTTTTAATGGAAAAATTAGATTCCATGAATTCATCAGGTTGAATTGATACTTCACAAAAAAATGAATACTTAATTTTCGTTGTATTATTCAGTGGATATTTAAAGTAAAAAGTTTTCAATTCAATAATCGCTTCTTGTAAAGTGTTGAATCTTTTCTCATTAATATCGTGAATTATATACTGTTTTTCAATTCTATTATAACTGATTTTCTTAAAAAACCGGTTAATTATAATCTGATTTTTATCATTTTCATTTCGTAGTGAACTGTAAATCTGAAACTCAAAATCCATACCGCTGTGCAGTAATTGTATCATATCATCGGTCAGTATATTAGAAAGAGTTGTGTGAATTATAAAGTAATCCGGTTTGTATTCTATAACCGGATTACTGAATGATAAAAATAATGCCATACCTAATTTTAAGTAATATAAAATATTCATTTGTTCTTTGATGGAATGTAAAATCTGCCACCGACTTTCAGGGCAAATCCTGAACCTGTCCAGCCTTCGTCTTGTAAGTATTTATTATTATCAGTAATAATGGTGAAAATGTTGCCACCGCCGGCTTCGATAAAAAAAGATGCCCATTCCATAGTATAAAACTCAACACCACCAAGGCTTGTTAAGCCTAATGCAATGTTTTTCCCCAAATCAACCTGTGCTGAGAACTTAAAACCCGGTGCAAATTCGCCCACTCCATATACTCTGATAAAATTAAATAGCAGGGGGCTTGAAAACTTCAATGTGATGTAACCGCTTATCATCATAGTAGAATATTTTTGTAATTCATCTGTGAAAAGTTGGTTTAACATACCGCTTGAAAATACGGCACCGGCAGTCATGGAAAAAAAATTACCGACTCTCGGAGTTATAATGCCAAACCCGCCTCGTGAATAGATTCCTTGCATCCCGCCAAAAACTTCAAAACCGACACCTTTACCCCATTGGTTTTTTTGAATGGCAATTGAGTTCTTTGTTTTTATTTCAGGTTCATTGTTTCGTTTGAGATCATCAATGTCAATCTGTAATTGTTTGTTTTGCTTTTCAAGTTCTGTTAACCGGTCACTTTCGCTTAGAATCTCTTCTCCATGTAATACGGGTAGTAAAAAACTTAATGTCATTAGTAATAATAATCGTTTCATAGTACACTCCTTTTTGTTGTATACTGATATTTAGCAAAGCGCGTGCCGGATTTATAGTTGTTTTTAATACTAGTATACGGTCATTATTTTTATATTGTATCATTATTGATAATATTGTATATCATAAATGATACAATTATCAAAAATGATAATTTCATAAAGTATCTGATTCGAATTACCCCGACTGTGAGGAGAAAAACAATGAAAAACATACTAATACTATCTATTATATCAATATCGTTTCTATTACCGGCGATGGAATATACACCATCACCTGATTATTGGGAAGACCAGAATATTTATTTTATCATGACCGACCGGTTTGCAAATGGTGATAGATCGAATGATGATTTTGGAAAAGGTGAGTTTAATCCTGAACATTTCGGCGCTTATCATGGTGGTGATTTACAGGGGATTATAGATAAACTTGATTATATTAAAGCTCTTGGTGCAACAGCAATCTGGATTACACCACATATTCAGAATCAATGGGTTTCTCCCAAATATGGCAGATCACAGTATTTCGGTTATCACGGATATTGGGCGCAGGATTTTTATAAAGTTGACCCCCACCTTGGAACTATGGATGAATACAAAAAATTTGTTAAGGCTGTTCATGATAAAGGAATGTATGTTATTCAGGATATTGTTTGTAATCACATGGGTGATTTTGTTTCAGCGGATGGTAAGAATGAGGCATTAACCGGCTATCCTGAAAAAGCGGCATATCCATTCGATAATAAAGATCTATTTCACTATAATGGAACTGATATCTACGAAACGGGCTTTGCCGGTACGCTTGATGATTTAAAAACGGAAGATCAATTTGTAAAAGATCAACTTATCGCGATTTTTAAATTCTGGATTAGTGAAGCTGATATTGACGGGTATAGAATTGATACGGTAAAATATGTAAAGATGGATTTCTGGAAGGAATTCTGTAAAGAAATTAAGGATTACGCAGCATCTCTCGGGAAAAAAGATTTTCTAATTTTCGGTGAAGATTATGAGTATGATGATGTAAAAGATTTTAAATATGATGAGGCAGAAAAAAAACAGGGAGCTTACACGGGGACTGATGAAGAACCAATTTTTAACTCAATGCTTGATTTTGTTTTCTCGGGTATAGTGACACAGACTATTGCGGGGGCGAGTATAGCCGGTGGAGTAACAAATGATAATCCACAGTATGGTAGTTTTAAAGCCTTTGAAAAAAAATATTCAATAACAACTCAAAAGTATTATACAGAAGAAAGTAAAAATCGTCTGGTAACTTTTATTGATAATCATGATATGAGTCGTTTTCTTTATCAGGCAAAAGCTGATGGTGATCAAAAAAAACTTTTGCTTGCCGTAACGCTTATGTATACTTTACCGGGTATTCCATGTTTATACTATGGAACTGAACAGGGGTTTTCACAACCGTGGGTAAAACAGGATGGTGCTGTTACTTCAAATAACCGTCAGGATTTATGGGATTCAAACTATACCACTGATACCGAACTATTTAAAAGTATTGCAAAAATTGCAGAAATTCGTAACTCACATACAGCATTGCGAACAGGACGGTATGTTTCGAGAATTATTGATGGAAATGACGGGGCAATTTTTTCATATTCAAGAATAGCAGATGGTGATGAAGTGGTTGTTATCATAAACCGAAGTATGAAACGGCAAAAAGTTACACCGGTAACCGATATCTCCGGTGTTTTAGTGAACCTTTTAACCGGTAAAAAAGTCGGAAAGACGATAACCATGCTACCGCAAAGCAGCATGATTTTAAAGAGTTTTTAGCACTTTTTATTGTATATTTTCCTTTTCTATCATTTCGGCTCTTTTTTTACGATATTCAATAATAGGCATATCGGCCTGAATAAGCGTTTCGTTGGCACTTGCACGATAAATAGGGAAAAACCTGTCTAAATATTTGGACAGGGCACCTCCTGTAAAACTGCGGGATAAATTTTCTGAAATAAATTGACAGTCAGTGAGAAGAACCTGAAAACAGATTTATTCTGTGAAATGATCTTTGACATTTCTATCATTTTACCTCCTGAATAGTATGAGAGGAACAGGAATGCCCTTGATTCTCAAGAATTCTTGCTATTCGAGCAGACTTCACCTGTTCGCTCACTTCATGATGGTCGATAGTAACACCTGAATACGCTTCATTAGGACTTAGTCCTTCTAAAGAACAATGAGGTCTCACATTGTAATCTGGTATAAACGTCTCAAGATACTTATAACACGACTCAAAATCAGGAATTTCTTCACGGAAGAGATAATTGTATTTAAGTATTTTATTGA
>Ga0154508_136_pt1:0-167500 | contig 169789 bp, 133 predicted proteins | sample RifGroE1_FD_115987 | JGI IMG/M metagenome (GOLD analysis project Ga0154508, IMG submission 115987) | Spirochaetes bacterium GWE1_32_154 | reverse complement strand
ATGGTACTTTAATTGGCGTGACATATACCGCATCTCCTGATATTTTCATCTGGAATATGCAAGGAAAACTGCAACATACTATAAAAACAAATACAACCGTCGGACCTGCTATCTTTTCAATTTCAGATGATAATCGTTATGTAGCATATTACAATAATAATTATGAAATATACATTATAGATTGCATTACTAACGCGGTAACCGTTATCAATACTTCAGGTAATTATATCAATAAACTTTGTTACTCACTTAAATTTTTAAAAGACAAAAAATTACTTGCAGGATTTGTAACTTCAAAAAATCAAATGATTGAAGAAACACTGACAAAAGATAAATACGATACCATTCTATCAAAAATTTCTTACAATGAATATAAAACTGCATTTCAAAAATCATATAGTTTTGATGCAGAAAAAAAAATATATACAATAATAGAAGAAAACCTTGATTTCAACAACTTAATAGCAGCGTACAGCATTGCCGGAGAACCATTAAAAAGTTCAATGGAAGTCAGCAATACCCTGGAATTACTTGATATCGATGCAGGTACAAAAAAGATTCTTCATAAAACACAATCGAATTATACTAACTATATAAGTTACATTGTTCCCAATGAAAATAAAAACGAATTACTTGTATATTATTTTGACGGCACTCTTAAACAATTAACTATGAACGGAGAACTTTTAAATGAAATAAAAGCTGACCCGAATATGTATTATAACAACAACATTAAATATTCAAATGATGGAAAATATTTTGGCTGGAGCAGTACAAATGGCATTAAAGTATCCACAAGAAACGGTTTACTTGCAATTAACAAACCGGATCAGATTACAACATCCGATATTGATATTAACAACAGGCGAACAATTGAACTCATTTACGATCAGGATGCAAACAAAAATTTAAAACATTCATTAATGCTAAAAGATTTTGATAGAAATATCATAAAAAAACTATGTGAACCGGAAAAAGACGGATATATACTCAGATTTTCCCCTGACGGCAAAAGAACCGTATACGGAATGTCAAATGGAATCGTGAGCATCATACATAACGAAACCGGCGATATAGTTAATCTGCTTTCAGACAATAACGGAGAATGGATTTCATATACATCTGACGGTTATTTTGACGGCTCTAAAAATTGTGGTAAACTTGTTGCAATGAGTTCAGGACTTGATGTTTTTGGTATAGATCAATTTGCCGCTCACAAAAACAGACCGGACATAATACTGGGACGAATCGGGTCTACCGGCCAGGACACCATTGATTATTATCACTATCTTTATACAAAAAGAATTGCAAGAATGAATATTGGCACATCAGTTCCTGACATAACACCGCCGGAAGCAGAAATAATGCAAATTGAAAAAAAAGACAAGTTTACTACAGTTACATTTAAACTAACCGGTAATTCATCAAAAATAGTACATTACAACATTTTCATTAATGACATCCCATTGTATGGAAGTATGGGAAAAAATATTTCAATCGAAACGGTTACTCTTAGTGAAAAAGCAGAATTAACATCCGGAAAAAACAAAATTGAAGTTACTTGCATCAACGAACAGGGATTGGAGTCATATCGGGCAGTCGGATATGTTCAATATGACGTTCCGGTTCAAGGTAATCTTTATTATATAGGTTTTGGCGTTTCAAAATACAAGGATTCATCATTAAACCTGAAATATGCAGATAAAGATGTAACTGATCTTGAAAAAACATTCAAAACTATGAAAAGAAATTTCAAATCAATAATTACACATACATTTACCAATGAAAACTGCACTGTTTCGGCAATTGATAAAGCTAAAACAATTTTGGAGCAATCAAAAACTGATGACACTATAGTGCTTTTTATTGCAGGACACGGTGTTCACGATACCGATGAAGGCTCAACCTATTACTATCTTACCCATGAAGCGGAAATTAACAATTTGCAAAAAAGTGCTGCTACATTTGAGAAAATTGAAAATCTATTGCAGGGGATTCCGGCGCGTAATAAATTATTTCTGATGGACACCTGCGAATCAGGAGAAATTGATGACGCCACAGTTTCACTTAGTTCAACTATTTCAGGAACAACCAGGTCAATTAATCAACGAAGTCTTTCTAAAACTAAAAATCCGGGTAAATCTAAAAAAATAAGGGATTTTTTATTTGAAAAAGACCGTTATATTTATAATGATCTAATGCGAAGAAGTGGTGCAATCGTGTTTTCATCATGTAAAGGAGGTGAATATTCATACGAAAATGACGAATTTGAGAATGGATATTTCACTGAAAAAATAATCGCTGCTTTTTCAGACACAAAAACGGACACTAATAAAGATGGTATTATTTCTACCGAAGAGCTTCGCTTGTATGTTACGAAAGAAGTTAATGCAATATCATCGGGTTTGCAAAATCCGGTAATTGACAGGGATAATATTTATCAGATATTTGGTTTTTAAAGATGCATTATTCAGGGTCTTTTAATTTAACATAATGTGTTCTGTTATCTTCGCCTAACTTAACGTTAAAAACATCATCGTATTTTTTGAAAAGTAATGATAACTTTGAAAAACCAAATGTTTGCGGATCAAAACCGGGGTCTAATTTTCTTATCGCATTACCGATTTTTGAGGAATTCTTCCATTCACTATCAGGATCTACCATATTGTATGCTTCACAAAGAATGCTAAGGCATTTATCTTCGGCATAATCATCTTTTTCATCTTTCTTTATTTCACTGCCATTTTTTGCACTGATTTTCTTTTTATGCTGAATTCCACCAACTTTTCGTTTAATCTCATTTGACCGTTCTTTTATGATTTCTATATAATTAAACTCATTACATGAATTAACCAGAGATTTCGGCGTTTTCTCTTCACCAATCCCCACGACAAACTTCCCCGACTCTCTTAACCTTATTGCCAGTCTGGTAAAATCAGAATCACTGGAAACAATAATAAAACATTCGACATTATCTGAATACAAAATATCCATTGCATCAATAATCATTGACGAATCCGTTGAGTTCTTTCCTGCTGTATTTTTAAACTGCTGAATAGGCTGAATCGCAAAAATCGGTAAAAACGCCTTCCATGAAGATAACATGGTATCAGTCCAGTCTCCATATATTCTTTTGATGGTTAACAAACCGTATTTCAGTGATTCCTTCATAATAAATTCTATATTCTTCGCCGAAACATTCTCACAATCGATTAAAACAGCTACTCTTCTTTCGTCTGAGCTATGTCTTATTTTATTATTTCGCATAGATAATTTCCTTTTTTAAAACCTGTTTTTATCGTAACAAAGCAAAACGGTTTTGTAAAGTTAAAAAAATCCCGGGTTCTGATTTTTTTTAGCAATTCAATGATATTAGGAAAAGAATTTGATTAATTCAAAAATATATACTAAGATTAATTACAAATTTTATATTTTAATTTGGAGGAGATCGTGAGAATGAATTTTATGTTTTCAGGAGTTTTTTGGGGTGCTTTTTTAATTGTTATAGGTTTGTCTATTATATTAAAGGTAACTTTAAATATTAACATTCCGGTTGTACGAATCTTTTTTGCTTTATTTTTTGTATATCTCGGTATTTCAATTATTACCGGTGGATTTGGTATGAAAAACAATGTTATATTTAATGAAGTTAAAATTAAAAACCCATCTGATAATGGGGAATATAACGTAATTTTCGGAAAAGGTGAAATAGACTTAACTAATGTCGATATTTCAGAGAAAACAGTAAAAGTAAAAATTAACACTGTTTTCGGTGCAAGCGAAATTATGATTAAATCATCAACTCCTGTTATTATACAGTCTAATGCAGTGTTTTCCGGTGTTCAACAACCTGACGGTGGCATTTTATCTTTTGGTAATAATACATACAAAACACCATCATCATCTGACAGCTCTCATCACTTACAAATTGAATTAAATGCTGTATTTAGCGGTGTTGACATAAAATTAAAGAATTAAAGGATTCATATGGACTTGCAAAATAATAAAGAATTACCAAAGGTATTAATTATTGATGACTCAGAAATTAATATTGCCATTGTTAATGAAGCTGTTTCTGATGAATATTCATTTTACTCTGCAAAAGATGGTTTGGAGGGACTTGAATTAGCAATGAGGGTAATGCCTGATATTATTTTGCTTGACATAATGATGCCCGGTATTAGCGGATATGAAGTTTGCGAAAAACTGAAAGACAATCCGCTTACAAAAGATATTCCTGTTATTTTTATAACGTCAATTTCAGAATCGGAGTTTGAAGAAAAAGGTTTATCATTAGGTGCTATTGATTATATAACAAAGCCAATAAACCCCGCAATCGTTACATTACGAATAAAAAACCACATTGAACTAAAAAGAAGTCGTGACATTCTCAAACAATTATCCACGATTGACGGATTAACCGGGGTACATAATCGAAGAGCTTTTGATGAAACGATGAATCGCGAATGGATGCGAATGATGCGATTATCAAAAGAGATGACCTTAATAATGATTGATATTGATTTTTTTAAGAAATATAATGACTGCTATGGCCACCAGGAAGGCGACACCTGCTTAAAAGCAGTTGCATCAATTTTAAATAATTGTATTAACAGATCAAGTGATTTTGTTGCCCGATATGGCGGTGAAGAATTTGCATTGATTTTACCGGATACCGGAGTCGATTTTGCAAAAAAATGTTGTGCAAATATTCAACAGAAATTAGCAGATCAAAAAATCAAACATATAGGCTCAACAGCTTCTGAGTTTGTAACAATATCAATGGGAATATGCAGCATTATTCCCGACTCCAAAAAATCAACCGAAGCATTAATAAAAATGGCTGATATAGCATTGTATAATGCAAAAAAACTTGGCAGAAACAGATTTGAAACTAATTCTTTTCCAGAAAATGTCTGAGTTCAATTAAAAAATCAATTTTTGATTTCTCTGTTTTTTCTATATGAGCTTTATTTGTATTCCCGATATCCTTGCAAATTCTTAAAATCTCACGTACTTTTTGAGAATCATCAACACCCGATTTTAAAATTATCCGTGCTTTTTCGAGTTGCCCGGATCTTTTTAAAATATTTAAAGCAGATTGAACCGGTGTTTCGTTGGGTTTAACTGAACGCCCATCAGTTCCAATTAACTGTTTTGTAACTGATGAAGCACGTGCTTTATCTGCCTTGACTATATCAATAAACTCTGATTCTCTAAATGACGAGAAAAACAAATTAAACAACTTTGAAATAAAACTACTTCCCTTTGAGTGTGCTTTAAAATAATTGAGAAGCAATTCATTAATTTTTGCACTTTCCAATGCTTTTAATATTTTTTCAACAGGATCTTTATATATTTTATACGAAGGGTCAGCTTTATCTAATTCAAGCAGATTTAAAAGTATTTTTAGTTGTTGAATTTTTCCTGATTCAATCATTGAATCAAAAATATCATTTCGCTTTCTTCTATATAATGCAAAAACATAATTGTAATTTTCATACCGTGCTTTTAATTCAATTTTGACATCACCAATAACGATTGGTTTTATTTTCTCACGAAAAAAAGCAAGTTTTTTTTCAGAAAATGCACGTAAAGGTTCAGTGTTCTCTGTAATTAATAACTTATTGTCCGATTCTACAACTATTTTATATGACTCACCTTCAAAAGTACCGTAATACATGGGTGCTGACTTAATAATAGAAACCTGAAAAATAGTGAAATTATTTTTATCCAACAGAAATTTATCAATATCTTCTTTGGGAATCATACCATTATAAGAATTCTTCATATCAAAAATTATTTTATTTCGTAATTCAACAAGTTTCGGCATTTCATTTCCATTTGAAATAAAATATTTATTATTTTCAACGATCTGTGCAACAACCTCAAGCCGTTCACGATTTTTTTCTTCTTCTTCATTAATAAACTGATACGCTTTATCAATCATCCCCCTCAAATAAGGATTCCATGTCGGATAATACGCATTTAACAATTCCATCATTGTTAATTCTATTCTATAATTAATAAATGGTTTAATTTTTGTCAAACCCGATTCAACCATTTTCATAACTGTTTCAGTATTCAAATTTCTATTACTTGATAAAAATTTAAATATAATATCATAATTACCGTTGTCGATTTCCTGATTGTATTTTAAAATTGTATTTCTATCAAATGAAAGACTTTTAACATCTCCTGCTTCTCTTTTTTCTATAACTCGCTGAAGACCTCTTAAACTAGCCTCTTTTATTAGGAATATAATATTTATACTTAAACGATTAAAGTCTTTAATTCTGATCTTGCAATCAGTAAATTGCATTAATGGATTAATAATCTTAGGTAAAATGTCAGCTTTTAATGAAGCAATATCCGATGTTGAAAAAATATGATCTGTTGATAATTGACCTATTTTTAATAAACTGTCTCTAAAAATAATCGACAGCATATCATTACCATTTACTAACTCTTCTATTTTCAGCATACATCCCCCGAAAAAAAATACTACTTTTTACTTATCGAACATTATATCATAAATAATTACAAAAACTTTTTCCATAAACAATTTGCATTATATTTTAACTAAATACATTATATTTGCAATAAAATCATTAATAAAAAAGTAGTTTTTAGTAGAAAATATGATAATATCAAATAGATTTCATTATATTCTATATCTGTTACCAATGAAAAAGGAAGTTTTTATGAGAAAAGGTTTGATTATTACATGTATGTTTTGCTTTTATTCACTTTTTTCTAATACCATTAATTTCTATGAGATAAATATTAAAAAAATCGAGAGTATGATAGAAGCAAAAAGTCCTCTTGAAAAAATTTTACTTCTTGAAAATTTCATAATAAATCAACCTGACAATCCTGAATTATACCGGTTAAAATCATCAGCGGAAATGTATGTCAGAGACTATAAAGGCGTTATAAAAACAATAAAACAAGCAATGAATCGCGGTATTGAAGACCTTGATCTATTATACAAAATATCATTATCATATATATACAACGGGAACTACAACGAAGCCCATAACATTATTTCAAAAATATTTTCGTTAAACGAAAATGATGCAACTGCTTCTTTTCTATTATCTTTAATGGATAAAAACAAGATTGTAACAAATAATCATATTATTCCAACTTATCCCGACATCAAAAAACTTGAAACCGATTTTTTATCAAATCCCGATCATTCAATATTCCCATTCGTTTATTTATATCAGGGTAAATCATTATTAATAAAAGATCATAAAAAATATGACTATACAATGACCGCTGCAATAAGAATAAATTCAGACACACATATTGATGAACTTTCAAGTTACGAACTCATTTTTGATTCTTTATTATTCACTCCTGCAAATATTGATGCAAAAATCATACAAGCTGATGGAGCATCAACTGCTGTCAGTAAAGAATTAATTGATATAGAACCGCTCAATGCAAATGATTATGGCGGTAACAACTTTAAAAGTATTAAAATAAACTTTGGCAACCAAACAGAGGGTACTGTTTTATGTTACTCAATATATTTCAAAATGATTAAAGAAAATGCATTACCCGGATTCTCAGATACTTTTTATACCGGTTCACAAATGAAAACGTTTAAGAAAGAATATTCATTTATCTATCCGGCTACTACTCCCCTACAAATTCATACAAACGGGATTAATGGTCTTCCGGAAAAAAAAGAAGAATCAAATGTCATTACACAAACGTATTCATTTATAAATCCGCCCATTTATTTTTTAACCGGCGAAAGCATATCAATTTTTGCATTATCACCATCAATTACCGTTTCAACCTTTGAAAATTGGGAATCCGCCGGTAACTGGTATCACAATCAGTTTAAAAAGTCAGGACAAGAAACACACATTGAAAACCTGCATTTGACCAATAAAAAAAATAAAAACGCATTAGTTGAACAAATTTTTAATTATATTCAAAACCAGACAAAACATACGAAAGAAAAAAAAATTAAATTTCCTGAACCTATAACCATTAATTCAATGAGGATAAATAATTCAAGTGAAGTCGCGTTGTTTATAAAACTATTGGATTTGAACGATATAATTTCCTTTCCCATGCTTATATCAACATACGGAAATGAGCAGCCTGTCCGGGATATTGCCACACCATTTATATTTAACACTTCAATTGTCAATATTCCTGTTCAAAATGGCATTGATAAAGAATTATTTATTGATTTAAGCACTCAATTTATACCGTTTGGCAACGTACATTATTTATACCAGGGTTTAAATGGTTTCATTGCAAAAAAAGAAAAATCTGTTATTGCTAAAATCCCGGTTATTGATGGTTCAATAAATAAAATGACAGAAAATTTTCTAATAAAAATTAATAGAATCGGAAAAGCAACTGTTTCTTTACGACAGGAAATTGCCGGTAGTTTTTCAGAATATTTTCGTGAGCAAATCAGTTCTCTTGATACAAACAAACAGAAAGCCTTTTTCTACGACATGCAAAAAGAAGCGTTCCCGGAGTTAACATCAGATCAATTATCTGTTAGCGGTTTAGAAAAACAATCAGGATCAATCACCATTGATTTGAATACAACATCTTCAAACCTTACCGAAATTCACTATGACGGAAAGCAAATTATTAATTTTTCGCTTGGAGAAGTAAAAGAATGGGTCAGCATACCGGAAAGTTCACGCTATACTTATAGAAAGAACTTTATTTATTCATACAAGAAAAGAATAGAATGTATTTTCCCGGAAGGATATTCAATAACAACACAGAATTTAACAAATATTGAAAAAAACAATAAATATATGAATTTTAACTTTCATGCAGATAAAATTGAAAATAATCATTTTTATCTTGAATATGAATTAACATTAAATAAAAATGAAATTGAAGCAGAAGATATACCGGTTATCAACGCTTATATCAATTATATAACCCAATCTCTTAATTTCACGTTGACTCTTGAACCGGGGAATGACATAGACTTTGAGTTATTTTTTGATCAACTCATTGATGAATATAAAGAAGATGCTGTGTATAAAAATTACATAACAAGACTTTTATCTGAAAAACGATTGGAAAAAGCAATACTTGTTATACAAAAAGGAATGGAATTATTTCCTCAAGACTCATACTACAACACATTACTTTCACTTGTATACCTCGACACTAACGAACTTGATAAAGCCGAAAAAGAATTATTTATTGCCCTTGATAAAACTGAAGAACAATTAACTATCTATAAATTTCTAATAGATATTTACAAAAAATCAGGTAACGATGAAAAATTAAAACCATTATTACTTGATTTATCTGAGAAATATCCTGAAGACCCGGCAGTTATTACTGAAATGATTGAGTTTTATAAAAAAACTGATAATAGTCAGGCTATTATCGAATTGCTTGAGAAATTAACTCGATTACTACCTGAAAACACAGATTATTTCTCTGATCTCGGATACTTTTACTCACTTGTTAAAAATATAGAAAAAGCAGAAGAAAATTTGCTTAAAGCATTAAAAATCAATCCGGATAATAAATATGCACTCAATAATATTGCCTGGTTATATGCAGAAAATAATAAAAATTTACCAATAGCAATTGAATATGCTTTAAAAGCTACTATGCTCGAATCTGATAATTATAATTTTTTTGATACATTAGCCGAATGTTATTTTAAATCAGGTGACATTGAAAATGCAATAGTTAATATTGATAAAGCTATTTTATTAAAACCCGACTTTCAGTATTTAATTGATCAGAAAGCACGATTTGAAAATGCTGTTAAAAAAGAGAATCAATAAATGACAGATCGTAAAAGGTTTTTTATTTCAACTCTTATCGTTGGTATTGCATCACTTTTATCACGGGTTCTCGGATTACTCCGCTCAACATTGCTGGCTTCTTTTTACGGAGCAACCGAAAGTGCCGGTCTTGCAGACTGTTATCAGGCCAGTTTTACACTGCCTGATATAATCTATAATCTTATTGTCCTTGGTGCGATTTCTATTGTACTCGTACCCTACTTCTCTGCATCAATTCAAAACAAAGACAATAATGATCTTGATACTAAAAGTTCTGCATTATTAAACTTCTTTTTTCTTCTCATTTCACTTTTTTCAATAACTGCGTGGGTTTTTGCACCATTTTTTGTTAAAGAACTTCTTATTCGCGGATGGACAGACCAGACTAAAATTGACCTTACAATAAAACTGACACGAATTATGCTGTTACAACCAATTTTCATGTCATTATCAGGGATACTTGGTGCATATATCAATTCAAAAGAGAAATACACTTCTTATTCTCTTGCGATGCTTTCATATAATGTGGGCATTATAGGCGGTATAGTTTTTCTAAGCGGGCCATTCGGAATTGAGGGAGTTGCCTGGGGAACCGTTATCGGCAGTTTTTTGCAATTTTCAATTCAGGCAGCCGGTGTGTTTATGACCGGTTTTAAATACAAACTGATACTACCGCGATTTAATAAAGAATTCTGTGATTTATTTTTAATTGCAATTCCACGAATTATAGCTATCGGTAGTGAGCAATTTGTCAGATTCTTTTTTACCTATCTTGGTTCTTTTATATTTACAGGTTCAATAATAATATTCAGTTATGCAGAAAATTTCAGTATGGTTCCGTTCGGTATGGTTGCCGTCAGCCTTTCAACCACTGCATTTCCCGTATTCAGTAAATTATTTGCAGAAAATAAATTTGATACAATGCTTTTTTCTTTATTTGATACATTGAGAATGTTACTGTTCTTCATTGTACCAATAACAATTATAATGATGATTTTACGATTTGAAATTATTGATATTTTATTAGGATATAATAAATTCAGCAGCAATGACACGATGATAACAGCAAACGCATTACTGACATACATGATTGGAATCCCTTTCTATTCAATAACAATAGTACTTGCAAAATATTTCTATGCTCAGAAAAAAACATTTGAACCAATGATTATATCCCTTATTTCATCAGCGATTACCGTTTTAGTATGTTTCATACTGGTCAAAAAATTGCCTGCTACAATGGGTGTTACCGGGCTGACAATCGGAAGATCTACCGGTTATGCATTACAGGCAATTTTATTATTCTATATGCTTTTTATTGAAGGCAAATACCGCAATTTATACCGGACATATCCATACAAGGATTACTTCCAAATCGGTAAAATAGTAGTCATTAATGCCGGATTACTCGCTGTCGGCTTAACGATTAAATTAGCAATACCTCCGTTTTTTTCAGGTAAATTATTATCATTATTCTCAATTAGTATAATTGGATTAATATGTGGTATCTATTATATAAGTGCATCATTTTTATTTAAAATACCGGAACTTGAAGTTTTTAATCGAATGTTCCGAAAATTAAAAAACAGATAACAATCCCAAAGGTGGTCGTATGTATAAACTAATAATTGTCATTTTCATGTTTTCTTCTTTACATATCTTTTCGCAAAGTGCTTCATTCAAAGTTATTGAAGTTAAAGGAACAGTTGATATTAAAGACCGGTTGGGTGAATGGAAAGCTCCGGTTGAAGGTGATTTTCTTTTAAACGGTACAGAAATTTTTACCGGGTTACACTCTCATATTTCTTTAGAAATTGGTTCAGAATCATATATAACAGTTAATCAACTTTCAAATATTATGCTAGACGCAATGCGTGTACAAAAGGAATTAATAAGCTCTGAAATTTATCTTGTAAATGGTTTTGTAATTGTAAATGCAAAAGATACCGATTCATATAAAAACAAAGTCACTGTGTCATTTATGGATGGCAGAGCCGTTTTTAAAAAAGCCGGCGGAGAAATTTATTTACGAAAAGAATATGGTGCAATAATCACAGCGGGCAGTGGCTCAATAAGTATTACAAGTCAATTAGTTAACGCCTATACCATCCGTAAAGGTGAACGATGTGCAATTCTCCCGGGCGGAAAACAATTAACCAATGAATATTTTCTTATGCACAATATTACGTCTCCCGCTATCGGTGCAAATAGTGAAATGGAAGGTGATCTCTACATGAGCAGGTTCCATAACTTTTACACAGACTCAATCAACTCAAATGATTATGGAACACGATAGATTATCGGGATGATTTAAATTTTTTATTATCAAACCGATAGCCTATACCAATGTATAATGAATATACCCCATACGCATAAAGACTATCCCAATGCCATATAGGGTTACTATTAATTCCATCATCATAATACCGTGAAATAAATATTTCACTTCCGATTTTATTTTCTATAAGAAAAAACACATGATCATTAATGTAAATATCAACTCCGCCTCCACCGGTTATCCCGATTGGAAAACCATCCATAAAACCGCCATACAACTCAATAAATGCAAATGGCTGAATTCTTTTTTCTTCATTAAACGAAAATTTATGAATAAAAGTTAAGTATGGCATCATCAGGTTTGACATCCAGAAACCGAAGCCGGCTGAAAAAACTTTAGGAAAACGGTATCCCCAGAAAATTGTCATATCACCATAAATACCGGTTTTAGGCTCAATAATTCTCGGGAATTTGTGCGGATCAGCAACTCCATACTCACCTATTCCAACAGGAATACTATTTGCATTTTTTGCAAGTTTAGAATCTAACCCGCTCACCACATCAATTTTCATTGAAAACCCTGTTTTATAGCCGACAAAAAAACCTTCTTTAGCATACAACCCCTGAAAAACAGCAAGTACAATAAAAAAAACACAGTATTTTTTCATAACTTCCCCTCCAGCATTAATTTTTGTAAGTCTGTGAATAATCTGTCAGCACTTCGTTTTCTGACAACTGATATAACATCAAAAATATACAATTCAAAACGAAGACTCGAAACTAATCTTTTATCAACCAGTATATTTCTGATCTTTTCTTTAATTTCATTTTCTTTTTGATATGACGCTAAAAGAACAGGATAATACTGTTGATTAGCCAGACAAACATCAATATAACTGCATGAAAATTCAGCTGTTGTATACTCTGAAGCCATAACAGCATTATAAAAAATAGTAAAATTACTCATTGATAAACGCTGAAGCTCTGTCCATAACGACCTGAATTCTGATGCAGTCTCATTATCTGTTGATTTTTCAATACGTTTTATCAAATCTTCAACTGCATAATCAAACTGAATTTGAATTGAATCGATATTCGGATAGTGATCTCGCCATAAATAAAGACTTTTTGCATAACTTCTTCTGCCTATCGATATAACGATTAATTCCATAAACGATTGCGGTTTATTTCTATCATAATTTTCCAGTAAAATAACCGGTATTGTATCAAGAATTCGTCTATCTTCTTTTGCATGAATAATTGAAACATAAAATAGAATAAATACTATAATTTTAAACTTCATGCGTTATTATAATTCATATTTTGTAAATATACGAGCTACTTGCAAAAATTCTCTTTTTATGAAAAAGTACTCTTTTTTTATCCCGAATTTTTGCGAGAAGCACCCTCTAATGCAATTTTATCGCATATGGCGGAAGCAAAAAAAAAGTACCCTTTTTTTTCATCGAGTACTCTTGATTTTTGCAAGAGCCTCATACATAGATGATTAATAAAAATAATTAATTATTATTGACAATATATATCCATAGAACTATATTCAAAAAATTAAAGTATATTTTTACTAATACAAAAAAGGAGTAGGTACTTGGTTGACAGAAAAGAATATTACTCTAACGAGGAATGGAACGCATTTATTAATTATTCAAATGAAGTTCCTACACCATTCGTTGTGATTAACCTTGATATTATCAGAAGAAATTTCAAGGTATTAAAAGAAAAATTTCCCTATGCAAATATTTACTATGCAGTAAAAGCGAATCCTGCAGTAGAAGTAATTTCATTATTGAACGAATTAGGGTCTTCATTTGATATAGCATCACGATTTGAACTTGATAAAGTCTTAGCCTTAGGCGTAAATCCGGAAAAAATCAGTTATGGTAATACAATTAAAAAATCTGTTGACATAGAATACTTCTACAAGAAAGGCGTTAAAATGTATGCCTCGGACAGTAAGGCAGATCTTCACAATATAGCAAAATTCGCCCCCGGCTCAAAAGTGTATATACGAATATTAGTCGAAGGTTCAGAGACTGCAGACTGGCCGTTATCACGAAAATTCGGTTGTCATCCTGACATGGCGTATAACCTTGTAGTTGAAGCTCGTGACATGGGTTTAGAGCCGTATGGCATTTCTTTTCATGTTGGTTCTCAACAAAGAGATATCGGGCAGTGGGATGAAGCAATTTCTAAAACAAAATACCTTTTTAATTCTTTATTAGAAGAAGAAAACATAGAACTTAAAATGATAAATATGGGTGGTGGTTTTCCTGCTAATTATTTACAAAAAGCCAACTTACTTCAAGACTATTCTAATGAAATAACACGATATCTTCAAGATGACTTTGGTGATGAAATACCACAAATCATTCTTGAACCGGGAAGATCACTTGTAGGTAACAGTGGCATTCTCGTTACTGAAGTTGTTCTTATTTCCCGAAAAAACAATACTGCGTTACAACGTTGGGTTTATGTTGATGCAGGGAAATTTAACGGTTTAATTGAAACACTTGATGAATCAATTAAATACCCTGTTGTAACCGAGCATCATGAAGAGAGAATGGCAAAGAATGGCGAAGTCATTTTAGCCGGTCCAACATGTGACAGTATGGATGTTATGTATGAAAAATTTAAATACCAGTTACCGCTTAACCTGCAAATTGGCGAAAGACTCTACTGGTTAAGTACCGGTGCATATACGACAAGTTATGCCTCTGTAGAATTTAATGGTTTTCCGCCGATTAAGCCTCATTTTATTGACTCAGGTAAGAATTCATAATACTAAAAAAGCCACAATTTTATATTGTGGCTTTTTTATCTAACATTTCACAATAAATTTTTAAATAATTTTTCTTCAAAATTATTATAATTACAATTTACAGGAGTTTTCTATGAATAAACGATTTTTTCTATTCAATTTTCTAATAGGTTTTTGCATAACATTTGTGATATTTTTAATGTTTTTTCTCTATGACTTTATAACGTTTAAATCTATTCCCGACATTAGTTATTGTTTACAAAACATGGCAGTCAAAACCATCTTCTTTCAAGTCTTATTGTGGCTTGCTCTTTTACCTGGGAATGGTTTTCTTATATTCATGTTGTTTTTCACTAATATCTTTGGTGAAAAACCTCAGCCAGTCATTAATGAAATAGACAGTGAAACTGATATAATCAAACAAAATGAACTGTATCACCTTAAAATAATTCACAGAAACATTAAGTTAAAAAAACTTATTACATTCAATATGATATTAATTACTATTGCGTTATTACTTCTTATCAACTCTTTTATTTCAGGGTAAATTTTTCCTTGCAAACAAAGAAAAATGAATTATAATTCATTAAGGAGTTACACATGATTGAAAGAGCAAATCTCAAAAAAAACGCACTCACAGTATTACAAGGTAATTGGACAAACGCCGTTCTTGGTACAGTAATTTGTATGGCAATATCCGCTATTCCCTCAGCAACCGGTATTGGTGGTATAATATCACTTATCATTGGTGGCCCTATCGCTCTTGGTATGGCGATATACTTTTTAAAACTCGCTACGAATGAATCACCAAAAATCGATAATTTTTTCGATGGATTTAAAAATTTTTTGCAAAGTTTCATTTTGTATATTTTACAAATTGTTTTTATTTGCTTATGGGCACTACTTCTGATTATTCCCGGAATAGTTAAAGCATTCAGTTATTCAATGGCATTTTATATTATGGCGGATAATCCTGAAATAACAGCCTCCGATGCACTGAAAGAAAGTATGAGAATTACTAACGGTTATAAAATGGATTTATTCGTTTTGTGTTTATCATTTACCGGCTGGTTTATACTCTGCATGTTTACCTTTGGAATAGGTTACTTCTGGCTTCTACCGTATATGCAAACGACTTTTGCAGGTGCTTATAAAAAATTATCCGCACCAAAGATTATAGCTGAATAATTGTATATTTATAAAGATTCGGGGCTTTTCGCCCCCGAATCTTTATAAATGCGACACATTACCGAAAAACATGTTGCTTCCCGATTATCTATCCAGGTTATAGTTTGATACTTCCAGATAAACTGTCATTTCCATACAAACGTAAGTTTCTTATGATTCATGGCGCAATCGCTTAAATACAAATTTATTATATTCTGATATTTGATTGATTTTTTTCTTCATAGCACTCAAACTAAATTGTAGTCATAATTATATGTCAATAAAATAATTAAAAAATAATTGCTGCCCCTTTAACTGTACACCGGTCTTGATATGGCGGAGGTTATGAAGCTGAAGTAGGACGGTGAAAGAAAATTGATTACACTATCCCGCGTAAAAAGTGCCTGTAATTAGAAACTACCGCTTCAGACACCGCCAATTCGTCAAGATTTTTAATCTCTGCGATTCTTTGTATAACCAGCCCGACATTACCCGGCTTATTAAGAAGACCTGCCTTTACACCGCCCAATACCGGCGGATAAATATCGGGAGAATCGGTTTCTGTTAATATACGCTCCAATGGTATATTCTTAATCACTTCATCATACCGTTTATTACGTGTATTTGTGATACTGCATGAAAACGAAAAATAACACCCTGAATCGATTATTTGCCTGACAACACCTGCACTCCCCGAAAACGAATGAATCATACATTGTTCACCCGGAATACCCGATTTTTTCATTAGTGCAATTAACCTGTCCCATGCGTTTCTGCAATGAATACTCACCGGGCGATTATATTCTTTAGCCAGTACAAGCTGTTTTAAAAAAAACCGTTCCTGTTTCTCACCGTCACCCCAATCAACCCCACGGTCAAGCCCGATTTCACCTATCCCGCACGGATACATTTTCACTATATCGCATAAAATTGCTTCCCAATTATCACCGGCATCATCAATATACCAGGGATGAACCCCGCAAAATGGAATAACCTGCTTAAATTGTGCTGATAACCGAATAACCGCATTCCAGTCAGAAGGCGTTGTCCCGCAATTTCCAAATAATATAACACCTTCGTCAATTGCCTGAATTATAACTGTTTCATTATCCGGAGAATATCGTTTATCGTGTAAGTGACAGTGTGCATCTATTTTTTTTATCATAAAACTCCCGGTGGTCTTGTATTTATATAAAGTTAATTGTATAGTATTGGTATGGCAAGAAAAATTTGTTTTTTAATTACCATATTAATCGTAATAATCTCTGTTTCAGCTGAAACCAAAAAGCTTGATATTAATGATAATCTATTACAACCGTTAACAAGAACAATCAGCATCATTAATATTGAAAACAAATCTAAAAATCCAAAAACATCTGATCACATTAATTTTTTATCGGGTCTCATTGAGTTAAATATCTCAGGCGCACCAAACCTGACATACGCTAAAACAGATTCACTTCCGGTTACTGCATTTTCTGTGCACAAACTTTCAAAAGAAATAGAAAAACACATCCTGATTTACGGGACAGTTTATAATACGGGGAACACTTTTTACTTTACATTAACAGCGTGGGATAACATCCTCAATAAAAATAGTATACAAAAAAAAATCACAATTTCTACCAATTATTATGAAGAACTTACTGATTTCGCATCAAATTTTGTGCGTGAAATACAGGAATACGCTTCAACCTATTCAGAAGTATTGTTTCAAACCGTTATAGAGTTATCACAGTCAACCGATATAATAAAGAAAAACCTTGCCGATTACCTTTTACAACAGAATAACGCAATCGTTTATGATTATTACACCACCAACAACATGCATCATGCGTTTCCGGTTTTATTCGGAAAAATCAATATTCGTTTCACAAACCCGGAAAATATCGATTTTATCATTGAAATTGACGGAATTCAATTTAATTCATCTGAAAATATGCTAACACTCTGTTTCGATCGTCAACCATCGAATGTAAAACCCGCTGATTTTATCTTTTACACTATAGACGATACAGAAATGAAAAATCAAAAAAAAATATCATTAATAATGAATAAAGGCGTAATTACCAATTCTATACCAAATTATAAATTTAACACGATTACTCAGGCTCACGGGTATGTTGACTTTTCCAATACAATAACAACACTCGGTTATACCGGTTTTGATATTCAATGCGGTATGGTTTTTCCAAAAATGACTGAAATACAACATTCTGTTTATATTAAATTCGCAGGTGAAGCTAATCTGTTGAATGCAATAAGTGATTTGTCCTTACCGCCTGATTTTATTTTCAGAACAGCATTAGGATACCGGTTTCATCAGTATATTTTTCGTACCATCGGCATTAATTTCGGACTTGAGGCAGGCGGTGAAATTTCAATTACCAAGCGGCTTACTGAAAATTCAAAAATATTACATACCGCGGTTTCTTCGGCGGGTTTTCCTGCTTTCTATGTCGGTTTTCCAATTAATATAGAATTTCCTTCATCTTCTATGGTTTCATTTATTGCAGGTTTTACCCCGACACTGCGACTTGTACAGCAGTCATATTTGTATGAGAATGTAATCTGGATTGGTAATTTAGAAAGAGAACAGGGTTTTTCTGATATTTTTAAATATAAAATTCACAATGAATTACAAAACGATCAAACGCCGCAATATGGACTTAATTTATTTGTATATAATATGCCGATTAATATTGGTTTTCGAGTTAAATTTTAGCAAAAAACTTCATTTATTAAAAAAAAGTCCCCTAAAATCAATTAATAAGATATTTATTCTATAAAAATTTGAAATTCTACTAAAATGAGGGTATACTTTAAACGGAGTGTTCTATTTTCAGGAGGTCGAAATGAAGAGGAATATTGTTTTTTCGATATTAATGATTTGTTTAATTGCTTTTTTATATAATTGCCGTCTGGTTCATCAATTTGATGAATACCCGGCTCCTCCTGTTGTTGTACCGGATGTTTCATCAGACAACACATTCCTTTCAGAGTTGAATGTTCAAAATGTAATTATTAGAGAACAGTTTTCACCTTCAGTTTTCTCGTACACATCAAAAGGTGACACAACAACTGATTCAGTAAGGTTCTCTGCAAAAACGATGGATGAAAAATCAGCCATGTCAGTCAGGTTTAATACCGGCGGATATCAAACATTACCAAACGGTGCAATGTCACCTGATTATCTGTTAACATCAGGTTTAAACACTTTAATTATAAAAGTAACAGCCGAAAATCAGATAAATATTCAATATTATACAATACATATTTTCAGGGAACAGTCATATACCGCATTATTAAGCGATATAGTCCTATCAGAAGGAATACTTTCACCTGTTTTTGATGAAAATACATTTTCATATTCTGTAGAATTGCCATTTACAAGTAACCAAATTGAAGTTATTGCAAAAGCAAAAATTCCCGGCACCCATATTGAAACCAATAATACGGACGGGTCATACAATACAACTTTCATCGTATCATCAGGTAATCTTACTATTTATATTACCGTTATTTCTGAAAATGGCGAGACAAATAAATACTCTTTACTTGTACAAAAAAGACTTCAGGAACCTGCATTTTCACTGGCGGGCGGTTCTTTTACTTCAGAACAGTATGTAACACTTAATCATACGATGCCGGATGCTTCGATTCGTTATACATTATCCGGTGAAAACCCTACGATCAATTCTCCGTTGTATACCGCACCAGTTTTAGTAAAAAAATCATCGACTTTGAAAGCCGTTGCATTTCATACAGAGTGGCTTGAAAGTCTTGTTTCCGAACAAAATTACGTGATAGCCGGAACCGTTTCTCCACCAGAGTTTTCCCTTACGGATGGTTACATAAGCAATGAGGCATATTATGTTTCAATTTCTTCGCCAACACCGGATGTAAAAATTTATTATACAACAGACAACACTGAGCCAAATGTAAACTCAACTCTCTATACCATCCCACTTAAAATAATTGCGTTAACCACAATAAAAGTAGTAGCGAATCACGATAATTTTGGTTTGAGTACAGTTTCTATTGCCACATTCTCAGTGAATACAAAAAAAACAGTTAAATTTAACAGTATGACCGGCTCTTTTGTACCTGATCAGATTGTAGAAAACAACACAAAACTTACTGAACCGGTTTCAGAAAAAGCAGGTTATTCATTGACCGGTTGGTATAAAGAAAATACATATATAAACAAATGGGTTTTTTCTTCAGATGTTGTTACTGACAACATTACTCTTTATGCAAAATGGGGTATAAACAATTACAATATTATATATAACGGTAATGGCAACACAAGCGGAAATGTACCTGTAACCGCTTCATATACTTACAACACATCGGTTTCCGTTTCAGCAAACACAGGTTTACTTGCACGAACATATTATACATTTGCCGGCTGGAACACAAAAACTGACGGAACAGGGGTTCAATACAATGTAGGCACATCATATATTATAGAAGACTTTGACAGAACATTATATGCACGATGGACTACTCTTCCCCTTTATACGCTCACATTTGATTCTGTTGGTGGGTCGGCAATAGATGCACAAACTATAATCTCCGGTGAAAAAGCGTCTGAACCTTTACATCCTATAAAAACGGGTTACGTGTTTGACGGCTGGTATAAAGAGAATCCCCCTGTAACCAACTGGTTTTTTTCAACTGACACGGTAACAGCGGATACGACACTGTATGCGAAATGGAAACCTCAGAATTCCCTGACAATTACTGTAGAATGGAGAACTGAAGATACTGTGGAACTACCCGGTACTATAACAGTACCAAAAGGGACTGATTTAAGTGTTGTTATTACAGAAATATTTTCTTCATACACGTGGTATCTTGATGGAAATCCAATCGGTACTAATAGTTCATCAATAACACAATCAACTGCTACATTGTTTGCAGGAGTTCATGAATTATCGGTTCTTGTAGTCAATACAAGTGGTATTCAGACGTTTAAAACGATGTATTTTACAGTAACAAATTAATGAGAGGATAAGGGGGCGTACTTTGAAACACTATATACAACGGATTATACAAATAATAATTATATTCTCATTGCTGACCGCATGTACTCAAAATGAGAATGTGCCGGTAGTAGCAAAATCTAAAAAAGTTAATGTTCAGATTAATATTACTGAAGATGTCAATTTGTTAAAACCCAATAAAACGGTTTTACCCGACCAGCCATCGATATCTGTATATAAACTTTTGGGATCAACGGATAACGGTTCTAACTACAATCAGATTACCTCTTTTACCGGTTCCACCGGAACTACTGTTGCATTATCACCGGGGGAATGGCGTTTTTTACTTGAAGCTTATGATGGGTCAAACAAAAATGTTTTATCCGATCAAACTACATATACTTCAGCAAATGTGACTATTAGTGAAACTGCAAATAACTCCCCTTTAAACTTCACATTAAAAACACTCACCACCGGGACCGGCGGACTTTCAATTAAACTTACACTGCCTGTGGGACACTCTGTTGCATCAGTAGAAACAAAAATAGATGGAACAAGTATTACTCCAACATTAACAGTTGTTAACAATACGATAACCTACTCCAGTTCAACTATAGCCCCGGGAGATCATTTTGTTAATTTCAGACACTTAGATGGAACAGGAAATCTTTTAATATCCGTCACAGAACTTATTGCAGTGTATCCGAATATAGAAACTATGTGGGAAGAAACAATATTAGAAACTGATATGAATGCCCCCCCGGAAGCACCAAGCGGACTAACCGCTGTTATAGAACCAACAAATGCAACGCAGAGTAAAGTCAAACTTACGTGGACTGATGAGTCAAACAACGAAACAGGGTTTATAATTGTAGCAAATAGTGCTGATTTAACAACCGACATAAATGCCGGATTCACAACTTTTACTATCAATGTTGATCGTGCTAAGAATTTTGTATTCAATATAAAAGCAATTAATGACTTTGGTGAATCATATTCAGATCCAACACCATCAATCACTACACCACAATTATGGACAATAGACTATACCAGTGGAGGAGCAACCGGAACTATCTCGCCAACAAAACATGAAGATGACACCACAACAGATTTACCTTCACAGGGAAGTCTTGATAAAAGGCAAGACGGCATAATAATGCGTTTTAACGGTTGGCACGATGGAGTGGCTATTAAACAGCCGGGTGATATTGTAACAGTTACTTCAGACCTTACTTTCACAGCACAATGGAGCGTTATTGGCGGAGTCGGCCCTGCCGGCGGGTATGTTTTTTATGATAAAACCGCTGTTACTGACGGATGGCGATATTTGGAAGTAGCACCGCCAACTGCGGTTGCCACAACGCATCAATGGGGGAAAAGTGGAACAGATATTCCTCCTGAAGGTTTCATAGACTTAATAACCGGCGGGAAAAGTAATACTATACTGATAAATGCTTTTATGAATCAACCACCAGCGTTTGTAGATTCTGCCGCGCAAATTTGTGAAACACTTCCTTATAGCACAAAGGCCGATTGGTTTTTACCGACTTATCTTCAAGCAAAAGAAATATACACTAATTTACACCTCAAAGGAATTGGAGGGTATGAAAATATAAATTACTGGACTACTAATGAAATAGATTCATTCAAATCTCAACAGATTTCATTTACTGATGGTTTAAGTACATCCACAAGCAAAACCAATCTATTAAGAATCCTTCCCGTGCGAGCTTTCAGATCAACGAACGCAACATACATTGTTATGTATCATGGTAACAATAACTCAACCGGCCTTCCTCCGACAGATTTTATGCACTACGAACAAACTGATGATGTAATAATTAAATCTCATGGTTTATTGGAAAAAGCAGGGTACACTTTTAACGGGTGGAATACAAAAGCTGATGGTACAGGAACCCCTTATACAGAGGGTCTACCGTCTGTAAATTTAGCAGATAATCTTCTATTGTATGCACAGTGGAGTGGAAATCCTTATACTGTAATCTTTGATGGTGATGGTGCGACAACAGAAGCAACTCCAAACACTGCAGTGGCAATTTTCCCTACATATACAGTAGTATTGCCCACACCTCCATTAAAAACGGGGTGTATTTTTGACGGATGGTTTACAGGAACAAACGGTGGTTTACCTCAGTTCTTCGAAACAACATTTGTCAATGCAGATATTACCGTATTCGCAAAATGGACACCGGCTAATTTCACAATAACATATAACCCCGGAACAGGTAGCGGGGGTGTGCCTCCACAACAAACTACTGCATATTTAAGCCCCGTAACAATATCCAATAATGATGGTCCACTTACTACAATTGAAACGCAGGATGGCATGACCAAAGTTTTCTACTGCTGGAATACACAATCAGACGGTTTAGGTGATGATTACACTCCCGGACAAACATTTCCTATGGGGTCTGCAAATTTGATCCTTTATCCAAAGTTCAGCGTTATTGGTGCCACGGGGCCTGCCGGCGGTTTAGTTTTCTATGACAAGGGCGATAATGCTGATGGCTGGCGATATTTAGAGGCAGATCCAAATAGTACAACGGTTACAAAAACATGGGGTAAAAATACTGAGCTTGTAGGAAATACCTTACAAACAATTGGAGCAGGTAAAAAAAATTCAGCATATATTAATTCATTTATGAACAATCCTGCAGTAACGAATACAGCTGCACAATATTGCGAAAATTTAACATCCGGTGGAAAATCAGATTGGTTTTTCCCATCAAAAAGTGAAATGATTGAAATGAATACTCAACTACATAAAAGAGGACTTGGCAATTTTTTGGGTACAACTTATTGGACATCGAGTGAATTGTCAGCGACCTACCCCTTTTATATTACATGGTCAACTGGTGTAGCTTGGAGCAATAATAATAAATTACCAACACTTACTGTCAGACCGGCACGAGCATTTCGTTCTGCCAATCAAACATTTGTTGTTGTATATCACGCTAATGAAAGTACAAGTGGTACGGTTCCAGTTGATAATTATCATTATGAATCTTCTGATCCTGTTACCATTGCTAATAACACAGGTATTTTAGCAAAAACAGGTTTAACTTTTAACGGATGGAATACCAAACCGTATGGTTCAGGAACTCATTATGATGAAGGTCAGGCAGTTCCGAATTTAACAGATAACCTCGTTCTATACGCAGAATGGAAACCGACATTTAGCGGTGGTGACGGTAATTTGGCCACTCCATATCAAATCACCAATGCAGATCAATTACATAATGTTCGATATGCAGCTAACCAATCATATATAGTTAATAACCCAATTGATCTCAATGTTGCCCCTTACAACACCTTAAAAGGCTGGAAACCAATTGGCGACTCATCTACGCCATTTACAGGAAATTTTGATGGTAATGGTCAACCTATTACTGGTTTATATATAAATAATGCAAATGAGCAAAATGGTTTATTTGGTAAAACAGCTAATCCTGCACTTCTTGAAAATGTTGTATTAGTTAATGTGAATATTTCAGGTAATGTTAGTAACCAAGGTGCTTTAGCAGGATTCGCTGATAGTTCTATGGTAAAAAACAGCTTTGTTCTCGGGGGAACAATTACTACGAACTACAATATGGTTGGTGGTCTAATAGGAGTTGCAAATAATTCAACTATTAGTCAATCATACACACAAAATATGAATCTTAACGTTGGTACCGGAAATGTCGTTGGTGGACTAATCGGATATGCTCTAGGCGTTACTTCATATATTACCGATTGCTACTCTACTTCATCAGTAATATCCACAATTTCAGATAGTCCGGCCGGTGGTTTAATTGGTTCAATAAATAATGGAGCAGTTGTATCCAATTGTTATGCTACCGGTTCTGTTACAGGTCTTGGTGCAAATATAGGCGGAGTAATTGGTAATAATATTTCAAGTACAGGTATTATCAGCAATTCATATTACGACAAAAATACCACTGGTATGATAGACACCGGTAAAGGTGACGGAAAAACAACCGCAGAAATGACAAACCAAGTAACATTCTCCGGCTGGGATTTCGTAACAACCCCTATATGGAAAATAGATCCCGGAAGTTACCCTTATCTTCAATGGCAGGGAATCTTAAACATTCCTACGCCTTAATCGCCGTAGACCTCGGGTAACTGATACGATTTCAGTTACCTTCTAATGTGATTCACCAATTACTTGGTATCACAAAAATGTATGATAAGCAAAAAACCCATAGGTTTTCTGCAAGAGGCTTTATTCACTGAATTTGTTATAAAAAGTATATTTTATTGTATTATAATTGTTTTAATATAATAGTTGTTGTATAATTACTATGTGAAGAGTGTTTTATCATGAGGAGGTATATTATGAAAGCTAATGTCATGGTTTTATTCTTACTGATCGGGTTAGCGTTAAATGCGAAGGATGGGTATATTACAGCACGTATGTGTTCAGTTCATACACAACCTGATAGTGGTTCAGATAAACTTGGTATATTAAAACAAGCCCAGAAAGTCACAATTGTGAGTAATTCAGGTGAGTGGATGAAAATAAAAACCGATACATTTGAGGGGTTTGTGAATTCAAGATTTATCGGTGATCAACCTGCTATAGTTCTTGCCAGTGTTGCAGACGGCAGAAAAGATATGGCGAATGTTGATGTCAGAAAAAGAGCTTCGACATACACATCAAGTGCAGCTGCTATCAGAGGTTTATCTTCTGAAAATGTACGTGAAAGAGAAAATGTAGCATTTAATGACTACGATTTTAACTCAATCAAATGGATAGAAACAAACTTTTCTTTTTCATCTGAAGAAGTTATAAGTTTCTCATTAACTGAACTGAATTAATTTTTTAAACAATTTATTATTAAATCTTGAATTTATTTCATAAGTCAATTATGATATATTCAAGATTTTTTTATTTTTTATCAAGGAATAGTATGATGATTAATCTAAGAAAAGGTTTTAAGGCAACTATAATTTTTGTATTGTTTTTATTATCCTTATTATCCTGTAAATCTGCTCAGGAACTAAAAATACAAAAAGAAACCGAAACAATGGAAGAGTATGTTGAAAAAGAAAAAGAATTAGGCCGTGCTGTTTTTGCCAAGTTAGCCGGTAAATTCGGGGTTGTCAAAGATGAAGAGGCAACAAAATATCTTAATATGCTCGGTAAATCTATCGGATTGTACACAGAAAGACAGGAACTTGAGTATTTCTTTGCGATACTTAATACCGATCAGATAAACGCCTATGCCTTACCCGGCGGATATATTCTTATATCCAAAGGTACATTAAAAAGCATCACCAATAAAGGTGAACTTATCGGTGTTCTTTCCCATGAATTGGGTCATATTAATAAAAAACACGTTTTAAAGGGTGTTAAAATCCAGGTTAAATTCAATTTTTTTGAAAGCCTTGCCCGCATTCTTGCCGGTCCGCGACAGGTAATTACTAATATAGTCAATCAGGTAAGCGATAAAATTGAGGAAAAACTCTTCATGGAAGGGCTTGCTGCTGATGATGAATTTGAAGCTGATAATTATGCAGTTAATCTTATGCAAAGCATAGGAATCAGTGCTGTTGATTATTTAGAATATTTAAAATCACTCAGTTCCCATACTGATGATAAAGCAATGGAAGAACTTGATAAAACGCATCCTGACATTAATGTTCGGTTACAAAAAATTGAAAGCATTTTAAATAAAAATTTAAAATCGTCAAGCACAACTGATTCATTTATTGCATTTAAAACAATAATAGATAAAATATAATATAGTACACAACAGGTGGTTTAGAATGAAAAAGAATATTGCTATTTTGCTTTTTATAGCGTTTACGCTCAGTTTATTTGCCGATGAAAACAGATATATTAACTTCTTTATTGGTGATAGAGCAGCCGGTTTAGGCGGAGCCTATACTGCGATTGCCGATGGACCTGAGGGGGTTTTTTATAACCCGGCAGGTCTTGCATTTTCATCAAGTAAATATTTTTCATTATCGGTAAATGCAATTCAGTATAAAATGCTTTATTACCATGATGTTTTCAAGAAAACAGACGGGACTCCATTTGACTATGTAAGACATTCATTTTCATTTATACCCAATTTCTTCGGGTTTGTACAAAAAGCAAAAAAATTTACTTTTGCCCTCACAGTTTCTTCACCTGACAGTGAGTTCTACGATCAAAGAGATAATGCCGAGATAAAACTTGATTTATTTGGCGAAAAAAGACCTGCAAGATTAAATGTTAATTACAACTTCTCTGATATGACATATGATATTGGACCTTCTTTGGCATTTTTACTTCATAAAAAAGTTTCTTTTGGTTTTAATGTTTTTTTCAGATATCGCGATAAAAAACTTATTTCTCAAACAACATATTTACATGAAAGTGAATTTATGAAATATTTTCAAACCGGAAGTTTTTATAAAAATGAAAAAATTTTCGGTATGAAACCACAATTAGGAATTCAAATTATGCCGACTAGTAAATTATCAATAGGGTATTCTATATCAACTCCATTTGATATTTTAAATGTATCCAGTTATCAATCAACAGATGATTCCTGGTTTAAACAAAGCACTTCAAGTCCAACTTTAATTAATATTATAGGTACAAAATGGGTTACAATAGAACAAATGACAGATTCAGATGGAAACATAATAACTACAAGTTCTTATACATTACAAGACAACAAATATATTACATATAATCTTGCTGAAAATGGTTTATTCAGACCTTTATTTATAAATCAAAGTCTTGGTATAGCATATTTTATCAATAAATCAGCACTTGTTACTTTTGATGCAAATCTCTATATCCCTATTCAAATGAGTAAAAATAACAATTTAATACTTGTTCAATGGAATAAAAAAACTAATTCTTATGACACATTCACTTTAGATCAAAATCAATCTGAAATTGAAAAAATAAATATTGTCGGTAATTTTGCTGCAGGTTTAGAATACTATATAACCCCCAATTTTCCGTTACGAATCGGTGCATATACCAATCTGACAAATACTCCTGAGATTAAAGACGCTAATAACGACAACATTGAAGATAATGGCAAAACAAATATGAAGGATTATATTCATTTATTCGGTGGCAGTATGTCAATCGGTTTTGCAACATCAGATATTACCGTCAATCTTGGTGCTGCTGTTTCAGGAGGTTACGGGAAAGCCCAAATATTAGGCGATTCTACCGTTATTCAAAATATTACTGCTGTTACAGTAAACTTATTTTTATCAGGCGGGTATCAATTCTAATATACCGGGAATTGTATGATTATCAAAAAGCCCTGTTTGCACATTGAGCAAACAGGGCTTTTTTTCATGCCACTATTCATATCGGGTGATTATACAGTCTTTATCCCAACAGGAAAGGGCTTTTCCTGTCCGGAATACCGGAATGCATCCAGTAATCCCGGGCTTACAAACCGTAACGACACGGAAACCGAAGTTTGTTCGGGTTCACAAACTACATTATAAAATTATTGTATCTTCCCTGCTGTAAAAAAAGTATTTAATACATCAATCTTAGCAAAACCATCTAACAACTTAAAAGAAGCAATTTCGAGAATCACTTCATTTTCACATGCTTCTATTATCTTTACTTCTTCAGGACTCAACCCAAACTTACGATTTAACTGTTTGATAAAAATCTTTTTTTGCCCACCAATATCACCTTTTTCAATGCCTTGTTCAATACCTTTTTCAATGCCTTCCTGCATATATTTATCTTTCAAGCCAAGTTCGGTGATAACCTGATCAATATTTCTTTCTATCAAATTTGCGTACATACCCAACTCCTTCATTATTTTAATAACATCCATGCCGTAGAGAGATAATAACACATCAAACGTGTCCTTATCTTTAATAGTATCATATTTTAATAAAAATTGCCTCATAAATTTTTCTAAATCAAGACCATTACTGAATTCCTTGAGTAATGTGTACTCTTCTGTAAAATCACCTTCAAGTTCATTTATTACAATGATATGAACCGGAATTAATGCAATATTTTCTATTTTATACAGTCCAGGAACGATTTTCTGTATGTTATTTTTAAATTTCTTTAATAAAGCTACCGGTTTTGCAGAACTTACTACCGTAAATGTTGTATTCTTTTCATTTGCATCTTGCTCTTGTAGAAGGACTCCATTAATATAGAAAGATATTTTCAAATCATCTTCACCGACCTTGAAGTGGTCAGCGGCTGATTTAAACTCGATGATATTAAACGTATCAAAATATTTGAATATGTCGAGTTTTTGATTAAGTTTCTCGTGCATTTCGATTATCAGAATATCTGCCTTTTTAGGTAATTTCACTATCTCATAGTCGGTTATTACAGTCGCAAATTTTTGGAAAAATTCTTTAATTTGTTTTTTGAATAATTCATCATAGGTTTTCAATTGTTGCCTCGTTACTTTTTTAATGTATAAAGGTATATAATAACAGATTGATGAAAAGGCAAGATTTTTTTATAATGTTGAATGTGAAATGTCGGATTATTCTCACGCGGAGTTTGGAGGTCGCTGAGTAGAAAAACCAATTAGAACTATTGCACAATACATTAATTATGTGCCATCTCGAAGCACACTGGTTGATTTCCAGCAACCAAGTCACAAGAAGAAAACGTCCGCCCCTCCAAAATCCACGTAATTCACAATTTATAATTCACAATAAAAAAACCACCCGAAACTTTCGAATGAAATCCATCATTCTACTCATATCAGGTGATTGTACAATCTTTATCCCAAAGGGAAAGGGCTTCTCCTGCCCGGAATACCGGAATGCATCCAGTTCTGGTTCCACGCACTTAAGATACTCTGTCTTTTTCACCGCTTTATTAGCCCGACATATACTACGAACCAGAACTATAGCATCCCGCTTCATATCCTGACCGAAAGTAAATTTATACTCCCTCGGAAAATCCTTTGTAAACTCAAAAACTTTAAGTATCAGCTGATACACATCTTGAAAAACCTTTAAATCGTAATATAGTGTGGCTCTTGTAAAAATCATGAGTACTTGATTTTTACAAGAGAGATAAATCCCACTTGACCACCTGTTGTAAGATACTATCCACTATTTTAATTGCTACTCGTTATCTAAACTGTGCAATAAAATAGTTAAATAGATAAATAATTAAAAAGCCCGGACAGCCCTAACAGGTAGATATAGGCCACGACAATCCGTGTATCTCTGATCCCCATCGGAGAAACTTATATACCACACTGTGGCTTTATCTTCAATTGAAGACGACCAATAGAAAGTATCTCGAAACCCGCCAACTTGATTTGTTCCATACGCGGGATTATTCACGTTGGGCCATCCCTTACTATGAAGTACCCAACACATCTGATTCAACTCATCTAACGACGGCATAAACCAATCATTCTTACCACCATGTGTTGCATTCCTCACAACTTCTGCAGCCACATATTCTGCCCCTTCCATAGCGTTATATGTATTAGCATAACCGGTTCCAATCGCAGTTGAAGTTACTACTGTTAAATCAATTATCACATTTGAATTAAAGTAACACCCCGCTTCATCTTCTGTCCATGATTCAAGATAGCGCCAACCGTCTGAATAAACACCCTTGTCATAAAAGATTAAACCGCCTGCTGGTCCTGTATCTCTTAAGTTAAATACACCCCATTTGACATACAAAATAATATCTTCAGTTAAGGTAAATCCTCCGCTTCCTACCAAATAATTTACTCCGGTACCATCTGCTTTTGTATTCCAACCTCCAAACTTTCTACTTTCAGCATTTTCCGGTAAGTAAACTAAAATACCTGAGTTTGATCTGACCGTAATAGATGAATTATAATTTTGTGTTTGAACATCTGGTACTGTTCCACCTGTAGCATTGTTGGAATTGTAAGTTACTGTGTATTGATTTATTGTCAACTTCGCATAAACCTTAACATCCCCTGTCACCACACTCGCTGCGGTGAACTCCGTTCCTTCTCCATTTTCCTCAGTGTACCAACCAGCAAAAGTGTACCCTGTCTTTGCCGGTGCTGTCGGAAGTGTTACAACCGTTGTTGCAGGAGTTGCAACCGTTTTTGTTGCATAATCTCCGTCGAAGGTTACTGTGTAGCTGTATGAATTCCACTTTGCATAAACCTTAACATCCCCAGTTACAACTGTCGTTGCAGTGAACTCTGTTCCAGCTCCGTTCTTATCAGTGTACCAGCCAGCAAAAGTGTACCCTGTCTTTACCGGTGCTGTTGGAAGTGTTACAACCGTTGTTGCAGGACTTACAACCGTCTTTGTTGCAGAAACAGCCTCAGTTGTTGCACCGTCTCCATCAAAAGTTACAGTGTACATATTCGCCGTCCATTTTGCATAGATAGTCTTCGCAGAAGTTACTGCTGTATTAAAATCATACACTGTGGTCTTGCCCGAATCAGCATACCAATTATCAAACGTATACCCGGACTTTGTCGGGTTTGTCGCAGGACGTGTTGCCTTGCTATTCTCTGCGATTGATTGGGATGCTACAGCACTTCCGCTGTCGGTATTAAATGATACGGTAAACACAGGTACTGCTGTCCACTTCGCATACACCGTGATACTTGCTGTAACCACTGTCGTTGCAGTGAACTCGGTTCCCGCTCCGTTTTTCGCTGTAAACCATCCACCGAAGTAAAAACCGGTTTTTGCCGGTGCATCCGGCAGTTCGTCAACTTTTGTTGCGGGGCTTGTTACTGTTTTGCTTGTCGGGTTTGACGCTGTTGTTGCTGCATCTCCGTCGAAGGTTACTGTGTAAGTGTCCGGTGTCCATTTTGCATAGATAGTCTTAATCGCTGTTACTGCTGTATTAAAATCATACACTGTTGTTTTGCCCGAATCAGTATACCAGTTGTTAAAAATATACCCTGACTTTGTCGGGTTTGTCGCAGGTCTTGTTGCCTTACTGTTCTCTGCTATTGATTGTGAGGTAACCGCACTTCCGCTGTCGGTATCAAATGATACGGTAAACACCGGCACTGCTGTCCACTTCGCATACACCGTGATACTTGCTGTAACCACTGTTGTCGCAGTGAACTCTGTTCCAGTTCCATTCTTCTCTGTGAACCAGCCACCGAAGTAAAAACCGGTTTTTGCCGGGGCAACCGGCAGTCCGTCAACTTTTGTTGTCGGGCTTGTTACCGTTTTGCTTATCGGGGTAGCTGTTGTAGTCGCTCCGTCAACGTCAAAGATTACTGTGAATTGTTTTACGATCAATACAAATGCATTCTCAAATGCCGTGGTCTTTGCAGTGACTTCTGCCTCTACCGTTTCAGGAAGTGCTTTAGCTGTTTCCAATGCTGCAGTAAAAGTAGCCCAGCTTGCCGGAGAGTAGTCTGCCTCCTTTAATGCCTCCACTTCCTCCTTTACCGTATCAAATGCTACCTTAGCTGTTTGGGTGATTAACACCAAAACAGAATTATTGTATGCAGCTGTCTTTGCAGTGACTTCTGTCTCTACTGTTTCAGGAAGAGCTTTAGCGGTTTCCAGTGCTGCAATAAATGCTGCCCAGCTTGCCGAAGTGTAGTCTGTTTCAGTCATCGACTTGGCTGTCGCTTTTGCCTGGGCAAGAGCTTCTGTTTTATCTGCATATATCGAATATTCAACTGTTATAATAGCACTCTCATTCAAACCCGCTTTAAAAGCCTTTGCTTTTAGAGTCATCGTCTTATCAACGACAATTGGCTTGCCAACATCAAAAAGAACTGATGTCACTGTCGGTTCTGTAATTCCGTCTGTTGTATAGCGAATTTCTGCTTGGGCTGTTGTCGTAGTAATCAATACTGACTGCACTGTTGCATACGATCCCCCCGAAACTGAAAATACGGGTGTTACTACGGTCTGTTTTACCGGGTTACCTGTTTCTGTTCCCGGTGAGGTACAGCCCGCTAACCATACCAGCAGGATAATAAAACCAAAGCTTCTTCTAATCATTTCTTCCTTCCTCATTTGAATTAATATTTTAAACCGCAAAAGAATTCTCTTGCGATTTTATGCCATTTTAAGATATCGAAAATACATGTTGTTTTGTATGCTATTTTTAGTTTTGTATTCATTCCTGAATAGGGAATAGATTGTTTATATTTTTAAAATATAGGTTATTCATAGGGGAATCTTAAAATTAATTAGTAATAATTTCAAGTATATATTTAATATTGTAGATTTTAGATAGATTTTTTATTAAAAATCAAAAAATTTATTGAATATTGTTTGATTGAAGGTATTTTATCATAGCTGTTGCATCCCAATAGTTTTTCAAACTTCTTTCATATTCAATTAATTGGTTTTTATTAAAGTTTGCAATTTTTGCCTACTGAAACCCCTCATTAAAAACAGGTTCATTGAGATTTTCAGGTATTGTTTCAAAATTTTCAAGATTTTTAAGAAAATAGAGCCATTTGTCGAAGTGGTTTTTAAGTTCATTCTCAGTTTCATTATATCCGATTTACTTTTGTGTGTCATTGTGTTTTTTCATCGTTTCCTCCATCTATATTAAAGAGGAGAACGTGAAAAATCTGCGTATTATTTACAATTTATCTTTATTTCGAAGAAGAAGTGCTCTTAATATGCTGCTTGTAATATTGCGTATAATTCTTCACTGGTACAGGTTCTTGGCAGGTAGTTGAATGAATCCATCTTTCGTGCTTCATCGGCAACATTAATCATTTCATCTTTGTTTAAATCAAATTCCTCTAATTTAACCGGTAATTGCAACTCAATTATTAGTTTTCTTACTCTCTCAACTGATTTTATTGCAGCTTCAACAACAGTTAAACCTTTTATGTCTTCACCTAAAGCCTGTGCTATTTTCACCAGTTTATTTGGCACTGCTGTTATGTTAAAATCCATTACAAATGGCAACATGACACTTGAGCTTAGTGATTTATGAATTTTATATTTTGAACTGAGAACATACGATATTGCAGCACACGCACCGGTATGAGACATACTCAACCCCATTGAGGTCATAAGTCCGCCGAGCGATAAAAATGATCGTGCATTTAAATCATCAGGTATATTCACGGCATTTATCAGGTATTTACCGATAAATTCAATTGACTGTATAAATAATATATCGGATAAAAAATTTGAACTTGTTGATATATACCCTTCGATAGCATTTGCAAGAGTATCTAACACCGTTGTTGCAGTGTATCTTCTCGGTAATGACGTTGTCAAAATCGGATCGAATAAAATATATTTTGTGGTATTTTCTTTCAGTTTAATTATACGGCTTGCTCGTGTACGTGAGTCCGTTATCCAGAACTCATCGCGAAACATAAAAGGGTTTCGTGGAGTTGATGGTATTTCAATGTATGGTAATGAGGGACGGGTTACAACTTTGCCATCAAGATAGTCAGATAAATCACCATCATTTGTTCCGAGCATTGCAATACATTTTGCAATCGACAATGCTCTTACTCCACCTAAGCCAATTACGACATCACAGAATGATGATCGTGCAAGCTGTCCGCCGTATGATGCAACTTCGCTTGTCGCATTTGGTATTACATCTTCAAAGATGAATACTTCACAGCCTTTGTCTTTGAGGAGACCTTCAATCCTTGAAATTGTTTTACTTTCATGAAGAATCCCCTCAGTAACAAGCATTACTTTATTGCCGTATTCTGACGCGACATTTCCAATTCTATTAACGACATCAAGTCCGAATTTTAAATGTGATGGTATAAACAAATCAAAGACTTGCAATTTTTACCTCGCGACTAATCGTTAAAAGGATTTAATAATTTGTCAGCAAGACCACTTATAAGTTTGTCGTTAATATAAGCAGGGTCATTTATTTTCGCTTTAAGTTCTTTAACTCTATCCGCCCTAACATCCGGTACTTCGTTAATCATATCCATTATTCTTTTGTTTTCATTAAGTTCTTCTGCTTTTGAAGATATGGAAACTGAATCAAGTGCTTCGTTCTTTTTTACTTTTGATACAGAACTTACCTTTGAATAATCATTCATACCGTTTACTGAGCCTATTTTATCAATACCCATAATAGTTCACCTCTTCAATTAATTTATCGACCTAAAACAAAATAACTTAAAACAAATTTAAAGAAATAATTTACATTATATAATTCTATTACTATTTTTAATAATTTGCAATAAGAACTACAAACTCCCCTAAAATCTTGTCACTTTCAAGTTCTTTAATCAGATCTGAGGGTTTCCCCCGATATATCTTTTCGTTAATTTTTGAAATTTCTTTACCGATACATACGTTTTTTTCAGGAAATATTTGCAAAATATCATCCATAAGTTTTAATATCCGGTGAGGTCCCTCATACACTATTAATGTTCCTTTGATATGTGCTAATTCTGTTAACTCATTTTTTCGTTTTCCAGATTTACATGACAGAAAACCTGAGAAATAAAATATATCGGTTCTGAAACCCGAAACAGACAATACCGGAACAAAAGCTGTCGGACCGGGCAATGCTATGATATTAATACCGGCTTTTATACACTCATTAACGAGTGGATAACCCGGATCAGATATACAAGGCGAACCTCCGTCAGATATCAATGCAATTGATTTGCCTTCACCTAACAGTTTTACAATGCCGGAAGCTGAATTTTTCTCATTATAACTATGGTATGCAATTAAGCGTTTTTTTATCCCATGGTGGTTTAATAATTTCATTGAATGTCGCGTGTCTTCACAGGCAATGATATCAACTTGTTTTAAAATTTCTAAAGCCCGCAATGTGATATCCTCAAGATTACCGATTGGTGTCGGAACAAGATACAGTGTGCTTTCTTCTACTTCTGTCATTTATACCTCAAAATCGAAAACGATTGATTCATTTTTATTAATCAGAAAATACCCTTTTAAACAATTTGCATATAAAAGCGAACTAGTTAAAGTGCCGATTCCTCCGGGTACTGCCGTGACAATAGCACCGGCATCAGCGGTAAATTGAGTATGTACATCCCCGCACATAATACTTTTACCTTCTGCATTAAATTTTGAATTGATACCGACATCAAGGATGATTGCACCCGGTTTAACCCATGTATCGTTCACCATTTCGGCAACTCCGCAACATGCAACAATTATATCGGCATCCTGTGCTAACTCTTCTACATTAAGACTTTTTGTATGCGCAATCGTTGGTGTTATGTCACGCTGAAGCAGCAAATGAAATGCCGGTTTACCTACTGTCACCGAACGGCCTAAAATAAGTGCCTTTTTACCGGCTAACTGAATATTCCGTTCACGGGCAAGCCGTACCAGTGCAATATCAACAGCCCACGCAGTGGCAGGAATCATAAATGAACGACCGCTGAATAAAAGTCCCTGATTATACGGGCTGACACCGTCTATATCTTTTCTAAAATCAATTATTGATGCTATTTCATTTTTATTAATGTGTTTTGGTAAAGGCATTTGAATAATTATGCCGGAATAACTATCATCTTTATCGAGTTGTATGATTTGTGCAACAAGCTCTAGTTCGCTTATGTCTGAAGGAAGATTAATAATATCGGTAATAATTCCCAGTTTTTCAGAATTCTTTTTAATCCCGTTTATATAACTTAAAGAGGCCTGATCATCACCAACCATTACGCACGCCATTTTTATTGTTGTGCCTATTTGCACCATTTTATTTGAGATTTCAGCCTGAATTTCTTCTGCCAGGTATTTTAACTTGATTATTTCTCCATTCATACAGTCTACCCCCGATATTTGTCAATTAATAGTATAAAAGCCACACTATGTATACTAAAAATAGTATATTTTGTCACTTTTTAAATTGGATTTAACCATCATTGTAATCTTGTAAATTTACTAAAGAACAAATCTTTCCAGATAAAATTACTGTCACCTGTATATTTACCATTCTTATAATACCTGACGTATGGTATTTGATCATTGCCCCAGATATTTTCTTTTATTTTCATAAAATTGTTAAAAAAAGACCTTTTGTTATATTCAACAATAAATACAGTAATTTCAACAGTTTGATTATTAACTTCATCATTCAAAAAGCGGTTCATTTGGAGCCATTGGGGACACCAGTCCTGACTCATAACCACTGCAACATTTTCACCGGCATTTACTATTGCCTCAGAAAACTCTTTTCGTTCAATAGCATACAAACAATCATCATCACTTAAAGAAATAATATGAATCATACATGAAGCTCCTTTAAGAAATAAAATACAATTTCAAAATGAATAAAGCAAGATTCTCTTTGTGATATTAAACTAAAAATGATACTATGCCATCAATTCGGGGGGGGGGGTATATGCAGATTTTTTTACAATTTATACTATTAATAGCAGGGCTTATATTAATCATTAAAGGAGCCGATTTTCTCGTTGACGGTTCATCTGCAATGGCAAAACGGTTTAACATACCGGAAATCGTGATTGGTTTAACGATTGTTTCTATGGGAACAAGTGCGCCGGAACTTATAGTCAATATATTTTCAAGTATTCAGGGAAAAAATGAAATCGTTCTCGGTAATATAATCGGTAGTAACATTGTAAACGGCATGTTAATTCTTGGTGTTTCTGCATTAATTTATCCGCTTGTTGTAAAAAAAAATACAGTAGCAAAAGAAATGCCTTTTAATATAGCAGCTGTTGCATTATTGTATGGTTTTGCGAATTTCAGTCTTAAAAATATTGATTCACCAATCATTTCAAGATTTGAAGCATTTTTACTTTTTCTAATGTTTTGTGTATTTATGTACTATGTATATACATTAACAAAAAACAGCAATGAAAACTCTTTAGAAATTCATAAGATGCCTATGTATTTATCGTTTATATTAATAATAGGCGGTTTGGCAGGTTTGTTAATCGGTGGAAAAATTACCGTTGACTCAGCAGTAAATATTGCTCAATTTATGGGTGTCAGTGAAAAACTAATAGCTCTTACTATTGTATCAATTGGTACATCGCTACCGGAACTGGCAACATCTGTTATTGCTGCATTAAAAAAGAAGCCGGATATTGCTGTAGGTAATGTAATCGGTTCAAACATTTTTAATATTCTTTTAATAATTGGTATAAGTGGAATGATAAATCCGATTAAATATCTGCCGGTTTTTAATGTTGATCTTGCTATATTATTTACAGCAACTATTTTAATTATAGTGTTTATGTTTACAGGTAAAAAACATCAATTAGGTCGATTTGAAGGCGGAATTCTTGTTGTCGGGTATATTCTCTATATTGCATACTTATTAGCCCGTGATTTAATATTTAAAAGTTAATCAAAATCACTATCAGGAGATTGTAAATACTCATTTACAATCTCAATTATATCCCGGATATTAGCAACATTCATCACTTCAATATCATTTATAGCAACATGAAAAGCTTCTTCAATTAACAGTTTGATTTCAGCAGAGTAAAAAGGATCAACCTTCAATTCCTCGTATAATCGTGAATTAATCATAATTTCGTCTTTATTAATCTTTGTCACTTTAGAAATAATATCTCTGATAATTATAAATTGTTCGATATCTTTCTCTGAAGGATTCACTTGAGACCTCCGTGTAAAACTTCATTAACTGCATTTATTATTGTAGACCTTTCAAATGGTTTTAATAGATAATAATCGGAACCTGCTAAAACAGATTCCTGTTTGTACTTAAAATCATCTTTAGAAGAAATATAAATAACTTTTATACACTCATTTATTGATTTTAATTCTCGAATAAGATGGAATCCGGTCATATCAGGAAGTTTTTCCGATAAAATAACAACATCAGGAGCATAATTTTGTGTTAAGTACAAAGCACTTTTCCCTGTTGATGAATGAAAAACAAAGAAACCGGCTTCTTTCAAAACTTTTGTCAGACTTGTTGCGACAAACTGAATATTTTCTACTACTATTACTTTCTTGAAATCATTTATGAAATTTAATTTTCTAAAGCCTTCGTTATTTTCATCCATTTAGGTTTTATTTGACTCCCTCAGTTTTGATACAATAAGATTATTTGAGTCACCTATTCTATTCAATTCTTTCTTCGAAACCTCACAATTAGAAATTATTCTCGGTAAGTCAGAAACTGCTTTTCGCACAGTTTCTTCTTTAAAATAACCACAAATTTGTAAAAAAATTTCTAAATAAAAATAAAGTGCCTGATGAGGAGACTTCCCTTTAATTTCGTCAGGAGAAGTAATCATATACCTGTTTCTTTCTGAATTTTTAACAATGAATTCATCAGTTACGATTATTTTATTTATTTTTAAACTTATCTCGCTTAAGCCCTGAAGTATTTCAGGTATTTTTTCAAATATTGATAAATGAATTTCATTAAAAACCTGATGTACATCACCGGATTCAATAAATTCTTTTAATGAGACTTTTGAAACAACAGTAGAACTATATTTAGATTTTGTCTGCAAATAATCATTTTTAACTTTCTGATATAAAATATCAAACTGAACAGCATTCAATAATTTAAACTTGTTTGCACCGCCTGTTGTTTCAACAACATCAACATCCTGATAAATCAAATTATCAAGTCGATCTAAGACATCTTTAATTAAATTCAAAAATAACTTAAAAAAATCATCACTATCTAAATCCCAGGAATGTTTTGATTTATCATAGAAAAGAATTAATTTTTCAGGCGTCTTCCCGAATGGTACCTCACTGATATCCTTAAGCCACTGTAAATTATCCCTTTCTGTTTCAAGCATTTTTATTTCTTTTAGAAGCGATTCAATACGATAAATAATCTCATCAAAAACTTCTTTAGAACAATTGTAAAATTCTGTTGTAACTATTTCATCAAAATTGATCTGACATACATCTGAATATTGAAAATATTTTTTATAATACGACATATTATATGATAGTATCATATCGAGCATTGACGGAAAAATCATACTGTCACTAAAAAAAGCTTTTAATTTCTCAAATGTTATTTTTAATTCATCATCAAAGTTTTTATTATTTTTTAAAGAAGTCATCAATGATAAAATTAAACTTGAAACAACTTCACTGTCTTTTGAAATTTTAATAAATAAATCCTCAAATAAAACAAATGTTTTATGATTGATTGTTTTGAGAATAGTTGCATCTTCAAATTTGTCACAAAAGTTTGAGAAAAATACAATAAGATTATAATCACGAACTGAAAGAAAACTCCAGCGCCAGCCTTTTTGAATAATACCTTTCAAATATGGCTTTATTGGAACTATATAATCGAAATAAAATGATTTAAATCGATTGAAGAATTCATCATTTAATTCAACTTTTCTGGAGAAAACCGGAACTTTCAAAAAATTAAATCGAGTATTATATCGCCTGATTAAAGGCCCTTGTTTAAAAATATATTCAAAATAACCCGGTATTTTTTCATTAAAACTAATCATATCCAGGTTTTTCCGGTATCTTTCTTTTATCATTACATATAAATCGTCCATGCAATTCCCCTTTATTTACGTTAGTTTGCCTGCAAAACATTTTTCGACAATCGAAACTGCTTTACATATATCATTCTCTGAATGTGTCGCATTAATCGAAAATCGCAATAATGAACCACCCATCGGTACATGCGGGTACATTAAAACAATGTGATAAAGACCGTTTTCATACAATTTATTTGATATTTCACGAATAGCAAGTTCATCGTTTATCATAACAGAAATAATTGGAGACGCATTATACAAAGGAATAATGCCTGCCTTTTCCAACCCTTTAACAAACAAATCAATATTATACTGTAATCTGCCTTTTAAATCATTATTCTTTTTCAGTAACTCAATTGATTTTATTATCGTAGCCGCATCATAACTTGAAATACCATTTGAGTAAAAAAATATTTTTGAAAAATTCCGGATATACTCAATCATTGATTTACTCGATGCAGTAAAACCACAGTTAATGCCGAATGTTTCATTCAATGATCCTGTTGCAATATGAATAGAATGTGGTGCATGCATTGTATACAAACCAAAAGTATACGATTCTTCAATTATTGTAATGTAATTAGTATTTTCCGTAATGTCAAGAAATTGTGTTAAATCACCAATAACACCGGAATTATTATCCATTGTATTAATTGCAATAACAGTATTGGCATATTTTCCTTCTACTCGTTTTATCATTCGTTTAAAACTATTAAGATTAAAATTCTCATAATAAAAACATTTTGCCCGGGATAAAATAACTCCTTCACTTACCCCCGCTGAACAACTTTCATTAATAATAAGAACATCACCTGGTCTGACTAACGCCGAAACCGTTCCTGAAGCGGAGACATGACCTGAAACGGTCAATAATGCTGCTTCCATATTACAATATTCAGCTATAGCCACTTCAGCATCATTAATAACAGACAAAATACCACTATTTGCAATCGATGTCCGGTTTCCCCCGCCGAATTTTTCAGCACATTGTATACCGGCAGAAATAACTTCTTTATTGAGTGAAAGGCCGAGAAAATCATTCGATGCAAAATTAAGCATTTCGGATTGAGTAAAATCCGGCGTACTGCATAACAAACCCTTCTTTCCGAAATCCTTATTATCAGGATTGTAAGGTTGATGAAACAAACCATGTATATCAATTGTGTGACTATAAGCGGATGAACTAAAATAATCAAGATTTTTATTACTCTTATTCATAGAGACTTTAGAATTTTTCTGAGGAAGCTCGCCTTGATTATTGATTGTATCACTTAAAATAGTTAAAAGATTTTCTTTTGACTGTCCGGTTAATTCAAGAAATTCAAAACCACCATAAAATCCATTATCATCTTTTTTATTGGAAAATAAAATATTTCCGATACCTTCAAGTGTATAAGAAGAAATACCATTTATTACTATTGTAATAACAAACGGAATTTCATCAGCTGCTATTATTTCGGTTGTCGTTAAGAACCCGAAACCTTTTAAACTGAGATTTAAACCGATTCCTTTTATATTATTTGATAATATTTCAAACTCACAATTAAATCGCGGTGCTTTTCTTTGTACATCAAGCATAGTTACTCCGATTATAATAAAACAGATGAATCATAATTCTTTTAAGAGAAGTGCAAATTCATTTTTCAAACTGGTAATCAATTCAGGTATAGAATTATATTCTGTCTCATTGATTTTTTCTAATTCCAAGGCTATTTCCGCTAAATAATCAAAACTCATATTTAAACCGGTTCCTTTTATTGAATGTGCTGTTTCTTTCATTTTACTGTATTCAGCATTTTTAAACTGTATTTCCAAAGTCTTTATATCTTCCGGTATATCTTCCTTTGCTATTTCAATTAATTTAGAAAGAAGTGAATCATTATTTTTTACCCTTTTTATTAATGCAATTTTATCAAAATGCTCCATAAATAACCTCTCATTTTCATTTATATTTTTTTAAAATTGTACAGAAAACATCATAATCTAATGGTTTAGTAAGATAATCATCCATCCCGGATTGAAAACATTTTTCTTTTTCACCTTTAACGGCACCTGCAGTAAGTGCAATTATCGTACACTTTTTCTTATGTATTTTCTCGATTTCTCTTATTTCCTTTGTTGCCTCATACCCGTCTTTTTTCGGCATCTGACAATCCATTAAAATAATGTCAGGATTATATTTTTTATACAAAATAACAGCGTCTTCACCATTTATAGCTTCAATAATTGTCGCATTTGGAAATAAAGAATTGACGTTAGCAACAGCGAGGGTCATATTCAACTTATTATCTTCAGCAACAAGAATAGTACGTTTATCAGGAAAAGAAACATAAGCACATTGTATTGTTTTTTTATTTTTCTCTAGAGCCTCTTGCAAAAATACTTTTTTTATCTCGAATTTTTGTATGAGGCTACCTCTAATGCGATTATATCGCATATGGCGGAAGCATAAATCAAGTAATCTTGATTTATGCAAGAGCCTCTCTATACTTTCAATTTTGCCGTTATTTAAACTTAATTTAGATAATGTATCATAAAAATCTGACATTTTCACCGGTTTCATCAAACGGGCATTAACACCATACTTTAAACATTCGCTATAAATATAACTATCTTCTGAAGAACTGTATAACAAAATAATTGGTTGAGAATCTAAATTCAATTCAGTTCTAATAACTTTAATTGTTTCCAATCCATCCATATATGGCATATTGTAATCCATGATTACGACTGAATAACAATTATCACTTTTCAACTTCTTTAAAGCGTCACTCCCGCTCTCACAGCAATCTGATTCAATATTTTTATAATGCAGCATTTTCTGAAGAATTATTCTATTATTCAAATTATCATCAACGATTAATACCCGTTTTATACCTTCAAGCGAACCAATTTCTTCAACACCGGGTTCTGATTTAGTTTCAATTGCAAAAGAAAATTTAGAACCGACATTGACACAACTTTCAATATCCAACCATGAATTCATTTTTTCTAATAATTTATTTGATATTATTAAACCAAGCCCTGTACCGCCATATTTTCTGGTTGTTGACATATCAGCTTGTGAAAAAGCCTGAAATAGTTTTTTCTGATTTTCTATAGAAATGCCGATACCTGTGTCGCTAATTGAAAACTTAAAAATACCGCATCCTTCAAGAATCGATTTTTCATACTCTAAAAGTAACTTCACTTCACCCTTTTCAGAAAACTTAACAGCATTCCCCAGTATATTAATAATTACCTGTTTTAAACGAACAGAATCGACAACAGCAAATCGGGGAACTCGTGGATCTATATCAATAAGTAATTCAAGTCCTTTACTGTGTGCTGAATATTGTACCACCTCAATTGATTTTTCAGCTAAACTTATAATATCAACCCGATCTAAATCAAGCTCAAGTTTTCCTGCTTCAATTTTAGAAAAATCAAGAATATCATTAATCAAATCCATAAGAATTCGGGCAGAACTATTGATATTTTGCATATACTGACTTTGAAGTTCATCGAGCTTAGTCTTAAGTAACAGATCAGTAAAACCAATAACCCCATTGAGCGGAGTTCGTATCTCATGTGACATATTCGCAAGAAAACTGCTTTTGGCAAGACTTGCCGATTCCGCCTTTTTTTTAGCATCCCGTAATTCAAATTCTATATTTTTCTGGAGAGTTACATCTCGTGCTGCTGCATAAATAAAATTCCCATACGGGTGGGAACGCCACTCAATATATTTATAAGTTCCATCCTGACATTGATAACGGTTGGTAAAATCTAAAACATTATCTCCCGATGATAAAGTAGAAATTGCATCCAGCGTACTTTGCAAATCATCAGGATGAACAAAATCAAGAAATTTCTTATGTAATAAATATTCCTGTGAATACCCAAGCGTTTCTTTCCAGGAATTATTCACCTTAATAAAATTACCCTGCATATCTGCTATACATAAAAGGTCAAGATTTACTGAAAAAAACCTTTCAAGTTCGGTATATGCTTCCATTTCTTTTGTTATATCCGTGAAGATTGTAATAAATTCATTATTCTTTTGCGAGAAAACATGAACTTTATACCACTTTTTCAGTACATCAAAATATTGTTCAAATTCTTTCTCACCGGAATTTTGTGCTACTTCACCATAATATGCTATCCAGTCAAATTGTGATTGTTTTATGTCGGGAATTACTTCAGTTACTAATTTACCGACAATATTGTTGCCAACCAAACCGGTTAATTTTTCAAATGCACTATTAACTTCTAAGAAGAGATAATCACATGGAACATTATTTTCATCAAGAATTATTTTATGATTTGCATAACCTAAATTTGATTTTAGAAGTATGTCTTTATACATATTCTTTTCCACATTACATTCCTTTTGAATAAGTATAATTTATAATGAGATCAAATTCAACTATATTCCAGAAATAGTGACCGGATTATCTGCAAAATAATCTATTACCGAGTAATCTTCATTTGCAAGAAAATACTCAAGATTAAAATTAAATTCTTCCATAATAGATAAAAACAACGCCTGGACAATATCGATTCCTTCTTTTCTTTTTTGCGGTTGCTTAATCAATATGCTTAAAAACGGATAATACTGTTCAATTGTTTTATCCAACTCATACAAAGGTTTAATATACGGAAACGGAATATGATTAGCTTTATCCACTACAATAGTGGTTGTTCTATCTGAATCAATTATATTCCCGGTGAATGTGTCATCAAAATCAACAACACCATCACTCAAACCAAGCTCAAGATAACGTGAAATATTATAAAACATTGGTGAATATGGCTTTTCAACCCGATAATTGTAAACAGAGATGCCATCAGGCAACTTTTTATTTTTAATGCTCTGAACAAAACGGCTATCCGGTCGTAAATCTTTTAATGCCGGGTCAAAACCTAAAACACCATGATACCCGTCAAACGGTATGAAATACAAAATGTAATCGCCTACTAATTTTTGCATATTTTTTGCCGAAAAAGAATCACCCTGCAGCATACTAAGATTTGATTTATTAATTAATTCTTTGTATGTATAAACTTTATCCCGTAAAGCAATACTTTTCGTATCTTTGTGTGCAAAAATATTAGCAATTGCATCATTAATAAGAACCGGAAAAGCAGTTTTTAACCGAAAATTCATCCGGGCTCCTTCCTGTGGCACTGAAAGATTAATTATCTGATTTACATGATGATTTATTCCTTCGTTCAAACACATTTCAATATATTTGCGTATAGACAAACCGCCACTTGAATGTGCAACAACATTAAATTTAATTTCATCAGGTGTACTAAAATAAAAATCAGCATTTGAATATGAAAGATATTTTTTCTCCGCTACGGGATATAAAACAACGTTAAAAACATCATTTTTCTTTTGATAACTGACATCTTTCCCGTACTTCACCCATAATTCTTCAATAAGTCCCCGATATTGTATTGAGACTCCATTTCGCATAACCGAACCGGAAAAATCATTACCTTTATACCTTGTAATACATTGAAGCAACTTTCCACGGGGTGATTTACCCTGAATATGAGCAAAAAGACGATCGGTCATTGTATACAACGAAATATTCTGTCTTCGGGGGCCTAAAAGATTGGCAACTGATAACCGCTGAAATTTTGTGTTAACAATAGAAGAACCAATAATTAATGGCTCTTTATCATACACATTTCCGGTACTAAAATAGGTGGTATAATAAAACCCGTCAACACTATTAAGCGTCTTGGCAACCGCATATTCATCATTAAATAAATCGCCATTATCAAACATTCCCGGGATATATAAAAAAGGATAAGTCTTTGCTGAGACTACCTGTAAAGATACAAAAAAAACTAAAAAAAACACTATTTTATTCACCAGTAAACTCCTTCAACGAATGATTGCTATTAATGAGAAACTTTGTTCCAGTTAAACTTAAGAAGACTTCTCTTTTCAGGATCAAATACCATCCCCAATTCAAATACATGTTTACCCGGCAGATTTTTGTATTTTTCTGAATATTTCATCTTCTTTATTTGTGCTAACGCTTCATTTTTTCCTCTCGGTTTTCTGGTTAGCACTTTTATTTCCATAACACAAATGGTATTACCAAGTTTCACCGTCATATCAGCCTGACCTTTATTAGTAACATCTTCCGGTATAACACAGCAATTAATGGCAGAGAAAAAAGCATACAATACTGATGCGTAATACCCTTCAAAGTTAACCAGATCGTTATTGGTAAAATTTCGATAGGGAATACCGGCGAAAAGTCGTACTAACGCTTTATGGAGGGCATCCATATCACTGTTCATAAATGCATTATATATCGGTTCTTCATACCGTATTTTATCGGCGGATATTTCAGTGTATCCGGTTATTAAATATTCGTTAAATGAGGTTTTTACTTCCCGGTTAGGAAACACCAGTGAGAAAACGAGTTTCCCGGACATTGTTTTTGTTTCCTTAATAGTTAGATAGCCTGATTGAAAAAGTAAGGTAGCCGGTTCGATTTTTTCTATCTCAAAAGAGCTTAATAATTCTTCACCAAGTTCAATAGTATCCAGATCAGGAAGAAAATAGTTGTTTTTCTGAAATAGTTTTATTAAAAATGTCGGTGTACCTGTTTCAAACCAATAGTTTTTAAATGTTTTCTGATTACTGATAAAAAGCAGAATATCAAATGGATTATATACTTTATCGCCCAGAAAATTATATCCGTTATACCATTCTTTCAGTTGCACCATATCAACACCTTCAAGATGTTGATTAAAACTTGTTTCAAGATCTTTTTGTGTGTACCCGCAAATTGTCGCATAATCAGAATTTAATGTGATGTCTTCAAGATTATTTATACCGGAGAAAATACTAACCTTACTAAACTTACTGACTCCGGTGAGAAAAACAAATTGTATGTTTGCATCCTGTTCTTTGATGACTGAATAAAGATTTTTAAGCCCGTCCCGTACAATCATTGCAGCAGGAATATTTTCGATATTATCAAGAAGAGGTTTATCATATTCGTCAACAAGAATAACAACTTTTGAATTGTATTTATCGGCGACAACATTGATTAATTCACTTAAACGGTTTGATATACCATTATTTTTTAGGTTAATATCAAACTTTGATTCATAACGGCTTAAAACGGCATTAAGTTTATTTTCAAGATCAACCAGATTGTGAATAGTTCCTCCGGCAAAATCTATCTTGATAACAGGATATTTCTTATCCCAATTCCAGTTATCATAGATAAAAAGACCTTTAAAAAGGTCTTTATTTCCTTCAAAAATTTCTTTGAGAATATCAAGAAAGAGAGATTTACCAAATCGACGGGGACGAGAGAGAAAGTATCTCCCCGGTGTAATAACTAATCTATGGGCAATTTCTGTTTTATCAACATACACCATATTATTTTCAATAATTGTATTTAATGTGCTTATCCCGATTGGTAAATTCTTCATGCACTCTTACTCCTGATATTCATTCGTTTTAAGTCATTAAATCGCCGATTTCAATTTACTCTTTAATTCATTTTCCATCTGAATTAAATCCTGTTCAGCTTGAGCTCTTTTAGCTTTTCCTTCCTGTTGGATTTTTAATGTTTCTTCAATTGTCGAAATAAGATCACTATTAACTTTTTTGAGTGTTTCAATATCAACAATGCCCCGCTCCATTTCCTTTGCGACATCAATACTATTCATTTTCAGTAATTCTGAGTTTTTTAACAACAAATCATTTGTTGTTTGTGTCACTTCGCGTTGTAATTTAACCGCTTTTTTCTGTCTGAATAAAGTAATTGCGATTACCATCTGATTTTTCCATAATGGAATCGTATTTAAAATAGAACTCTGTATTTTTTCAACAAGTGCCTGATCGTTATTCTGAATTAATCGAAGCTGTGGAGAAGTTTGAATTGCAATCATTCGTGAAAGTTTTAAATCGTGAATTTTCTTCTCAAATCTGTTTAAGGCTTGCGTAAAATCCTGTAATCTCTGAGCATCTGCCGGGTCATTGGTTTCATCTGCTTTTTTCTTTAAATCAACAAGCATAGTTTCTTTAAGTTCTTTCAATCTGATTTGACCGGCAGCTATGAAAAAGTCAAGATTCTTTAAATACTCGGCATTTTTATCATACATCCCGTCCAAAAGAGTAATATCACGCAATAAAGTCATGCGGGCTTTATCGAGTTCTTCGACGATTTTCTCAATTTGCACACTTACTTTTTCATACTGCATAATAAATCGCTTTACCGCATCAAGAAAATTACCCACAATCGGGATAGAACCAAGAAAAGAACCATTTCCGCTTAATGAATCAACTTTTAAATCTTTTACTTTAATAACCAGATCGGTTAATACGTCACCAACATATCCCGAATCTTTTGATCTGACCTGTTGAAGAATCGTATCGGCAAATTCTGAAACATCTTTTTGAGCAGAAATACCAAATGTAATAACACCCTGAGTGTCAGTAATATTAATCTCTTGTGAGATTGCTTGAATTCTTTTCATTTCATCACCGGAAAAGTTTTTAACATCAACTAATTCCATGGATTGTTTTGTAATTAAACTGTCAGACATACATCCCCCTTATTTTAAACCTTCAGATTTCATTGTTTGATCTAGTAGTTTTATTTCTGTATCAAGATCAAGAATGTCATCATTTAATAACTTTATGAGTTGCTTTTCAAAACCGTCTTTAATAGTATCTAATAATGATTCTACATTATCAAGCGATTTTTTTATTTCTATAGAACTGATATTCGTTGAACAAATGCTGTGATATCGTTCGAGAATATTTATTGTAGCATCAAGATAGTAAATTAAAAATTGACGGGCAGTTTTCACATCTTTCGGGTCTTTTTTAAGATCATCAAATATTTTTTCAACAACTTCAATAATACCTTCAATTTTTTGTGTTACCACTTTATTGGTAATTTTAGCCTCCAAATCTTTTAATACCTTTACCTTCAAGTTACCTTGTTTTAATATTTCATCAAGTTTTTCCTGTGTTACACCTTCGGCTATAAACTCAAGCTCTTTTTTCTTCCCGCCAAATGCTAACGCACCCCCAGCATAACCGGCAGCTCCGGCTATAATTGACGGAACAATCGATAAATCAAGAAATAGTAAAAAAAACAGAAATAATCCGCCACCAATAATACCGGCTGAAATATTACCAAAAATTTGTTTATTAGCCATACGTTCTCACCAACCCCATTTTATTCAGCTTCGAGTTTAGAAATATCAGAAAGAAAAAGATTCTTCAAGGTTTCATTTAACTGTTCTTTATTATCTGCCTGAGTTAATTTAGCTCCACCCTGTTCCAAAGCAGTAAATTTCCCCGTATCAATATCAAACCCGACAAAACTTACAAGAATATTGTTTGTTAAAACCGGAAAATCTTTTGTTGATTTATTGTTGCGGTTATTAACTAATGAATCAAGAACAAGCCCCGGATCAGTACCGGCTGTATTTTCTCCATCAGAAATAATGATTAAACTTTTAAAAATCGTACCGGATTGGGCCAGAATCTCTGCACCTTTTGCAATCGTGTCACCTATTGCAGTCTGACCGTCAGGATCAAAATTGGACGGTTGACTGGCGAACTCAATCATTGCATTTATAGTGTTTTCATCAATTTCAGTAAGCGGATAGACAATGTTTACGACATCACTGAATGTTACAATACTTAATTTCAGAATAATTGAATCTTTTTCTAAATTCTCTTTATAAAAATCTTTAATAAACACCAGTATTTCTTTAATTGACTCTGATGCTGCTTCAAATTTTTTACTTTTTCCGCCTTCAGTCGGGTAATCGTCCATTGAACCTGAACAATCAACTGCCAGCACGAGTGATAAACCTAAATCATCCTGATTTGCAATGCTTATATTGAAATCATCAGAAAATTGAAGTTCATTCTGAGCTTTTTTAGCTTTAGAATATGCAGAAGTATTTTTTTTATTTCCTGATGAACATTTATTAACCTGAGAAAAAAACAGTATCAGAATAAACATAATAAAAACTACAGTTCCTAAGCCATTATTTTTTTTTGTTGCCATATGTACCTCTCATTACGATTTAGCTTTTAACTCTAAATTAAATATCTTTTCATTAAAAAAACTTACCAGTTCATTGAATTGATGCTGCATGTGTGTTGACCTTGAGTCAGCAATCGGCCGTTCAATAGTATCGGATGAAAATATGCCACCTTTATGAATTGTCCAGATTCTATCACCGAGAAATACAGCCTCAGGTATATCATGAGTAACAATAAATACAGTCACCTCTTCGCCAGGGTTGAAAAAAAGCAATTCAGCCATTAAATCCTGCATTTCCCATCTGATTTTTCTGTCTAACGCACCAAACGGTTCATCCATTAAAATAATTTTTGCTTTTGAACAGAGCGTTCGTGCAATTGCAACCCGCTGCTGCATTCCGCCTGAGAGTTGTTTGGGATATTTATATTCGGCACCTTTCAAATACAATTTCTCTATCCAGTAATAAGCCTGTTCGTATGCTTCTTTCTTTTTAATCTTTTTAATTTTAATAAGCGGATAGGCAATATTATCAAGTACATTCAAAAATGGAAATGATGAATATTTCTGAAAAATCATACCGCGTTCTATTCCCGGTCCGTCAATTTGTTTGCCTTGATAGAGTAGAGTTCCGCTTGTCGGTTGAATCAAACCTGCTATTAAATTCAGTATGGTTGACTTGCCGCAGCCTGAAGGGCCTAACATACAAATAACTTCCGATTTACCTTGTATATCGTGAATTTTGAAGTTTAAATCAGGAATAACTTTATTTGAACCAAATGACTTAACTACATTAACCGCTTCTAAAATACTAACATCCCGGATACTTTCGCTAAGCCGTTCTTTATCAAGTCTTTGCAGACGATCAAATATCGATGCGTCAATTACCGGTTCTATGTCTATAATTGTTTTTGTTTTCATTTGCGGTAATCCCTCTCTTCTTTGAATATGAGATAATGTCCTAATTGGAAAAGATAAGAAAAAACAAATGCAAATACAATAATTATAACAAATATAGCATACATTTCATCAACTTTAAAACGTCTTTGCCGTGCAATAAAAAGCCAGCCGATTCCATTAATCGAGTCGCCTCCACCGGCATTTATCATTTCTGCAAAAATTATATACCCCCAGCCAAGCCCGAAAACCGAAGAAAAATGTTTCCAGATACGTGACATGGCCGTTGGCACTAAAACAAACACAATCGTTTGAAACTGACTAAAACCAAGGGTATACGCTGTCGATAAATAAATTTCATCAACCTCATCAATTTCTTTAATAACCAGTCCGAGTAACACAAAGTACATACCAAACACAAGGAATATAACTTTCTGCAACTCACCAATACCAAAAAAAGCCAGCGTTAACGGTATGAGTGCTGCGATTGGAATAAATGACCCGGTCACAAGCATCGGCATTAAAAAATTACGGATTTTTGAACTTGCACTCATTAAAACGCCGGTAGGTAGAGCTAGCAGTATAACAATTAAAAACGCAACTAATTCTCGCCGTAAACTAACCCAAACGGCATAAAAAAGTGATTTTTTCCATACAAAACCTTCTTTGTCCGACGATGTTCCTTTTATCAGTCGCGGATAACTTTTTAGTATATCAAGCGGATGAGGTAGAACATTAGGTGAAAATACCGGATTTGACAGACCGTTCGTATAAAAATAACCGGTTCTTTTCAAAATTTCACGAGTTTGTATACTATCAATATTTGATTGTTTTCCGGTTAAAACATACCGGTTACCATCTACAATATAGAGAGCCTCAATTTTTTTTAAATCAGCTTCATCAAGTTTTTTCTCCTGAATAATCGATTCAAAAATAGTAGCGCTTATTATTTTTACCGGCTTACGAATTGTGGTTACTGAAACCCAAACGATTAATAATGCAACAATAAATAAGGCACTATAGAATAAACGTTGATGATAATCTATTTCTTTACGAATCCATATTGTATTCATGATTACTCCAGAGAGAAAAATTTCACTTCAACTCTACGGTTTTTTGTTTGATCTGTCGGATCAACCGGCATATCCCAGCCTTTTCCTTCCGTTATAATTCTATCTTTGTCGCAGCCATAAGCTTCAATCAGAATTTTTTTAACATATTCAGCTCTTTTTTTAGAATTCAATTTTGCAAGTGCTGAGGCTTCAAGAAAACTCTGCATCCCCTGTGCTTTAAACTCTTCAACTTTTGATGTATCAAGATGACCGATTAATTTCACAACTGTTGTTCCAAGAACATTCATCTGTTCAGAAACTCTTGTCAGTAAATCACGGTTTATTTTCATTTCAGGTTTAGAAGAATTGATATCAAATTCGATTTTTTGCGACTCAAAATTTATTTGTAAATCATCAGCGAGAACTACTCTGCTTGACTCTAAGTCCCCGATATTAAAAGCTCCACCTTTATTAAATGAGTTTCTAATCATATTCTGCTGATTTGCAAACATTCCAGCTTCTTTGAATTTTGTTAAAAATGATTTATTAATGATGTATTCTGCATCATAGTCAACATCAGTTCCAAGTGAACCTAAATTTTTATAATATTCCTGCGATAAAAAGAATATTTTATAGGCACTTATAGAGTTTTCCAGATCAAAAAACATCTGGTTTTCAGGAAAATTTGCAATGTGAACATCACCAAGCATGAGTGAGGCTTCATTTGCACCGCCGGGAAGTTCAAACAATGTCGCCATTTGGGCAAATACTGATTCTTTCACTTTCGGTAACAGATCAGCCCCCTCCATCATTGATTTGACAAAAGCCTCAACAATTTCAGGTTTTTCTTTAACAAAATCACTTCGTACCAGATAACAGTCTGCAATTAACTGGTTGGCATCTTTTGAAGTAATAAGTAATTTTGCACCATCCACAAATGATTTTGAAGAAGAATCAGTCAGTTCATAAATAAAAGGTGACCAGCTTACACAGGCATCAATCCGTTTGTCTTTTTCAAACGCAACTTTTGCTTCAACCGCATCTTTTACATATTGAATAATTACTTCACTCGGTTTAATATCAGATTGAGCTAAAAGCCATAGCAAAAAGAAATTTGACGGTGTATTACCTGAAGTGACAATCCGTTTTCCTTTTAAATCTTTTGGCGTATTGATATTTCCCCGGACAACTATCCCGTCACCTCCGAAAGACCAGTCAAAAAGGCCGAGAACCTGAGGCATTAATCGTTTATCCGCTTTGAGTGAATTATATAAAAGCGGCATCATATCCATAGTTGACCAGATTAATGGATAATTTCCATTAACATAATTTTGTAAATGATTATTGGAGTTCTCATCCCGGACAAGTTCGACAACAAACTTACCGTTTTTATAAAAAAGTGATTCTTTATTTGGTTTTATACCATTATTAGCAGCAAATAAACCAGCATACCCGCCCCATGTAACAAGCGGTATTTTAATAAGAGGAATTATTTCACCATCAAGAGTGATAGTGCCTAATTTATATCCGCTTCCTCCGGTAATTTTAATATCATCCGGTTTTGAAGTATACGCAACATCTAAAGCACCTGTATTAGCAGATACATTTTTATCTTTATCCATTTTAAATTTTACAAAAACACCGCCCCCGATAATTACTAATAAAACCAGTAACCCGGCTATTTTTTTTCCATCCATAGAATATTCCTTTTACTATTTATTAATTTGTTCCATCATAAACTTCGGTTCAATAACCATCTCAGGCGTAACATTAAAACCGGCGTCCAATTTTCCGTCAATTGTATACAACTCTGCTGATGAATTAAAAATATTGTATGATGAAAACTGATATTCTTTATCAAAAAACATTTTGTTTTCTTCTTTACCACAAATGACAACATCGCCAAACATCAATTCAACTTCTGCTGCTCCACCGGGAATCCCGAATAATGATGCAATATCATGAGCTGTTTTTTCTCTATTCGTCTTAAATAATTCATATCCTTCAATCATTGCTTTTGTAAAAGCTGCGATTATTTCAGGATGATCTTTAACAAGGTCACCTCGAGCTACATACACATCGGCAATTGCACCATGCAAGGCAGAACCCGGTGCGGTTGTTTCTAATAACGAAGAACCTGCGACATACGTTGATTTGGTTGAATCGGTTATATCATAAATAAAAGGTGACCAGGTAACACAAATATCTATTGATGAGTCATTGATAAATGTATCTTTTGCCTTTATTGCATCTTCTGCATAAATGATTTTAACATCTTTAAAATCAATACCATTGGTATTAAGATATTTTAAAAAGAAGTAATGGGATGGTTGATATTGCGGAACCACAGCAGTTTTACCCTTCATATCTTGAGCTGATTTAATATTATTCCGTACGATTATGCCGTCTCCGCCTGCTGAATAATCAAATGCACCGATTACAACAGGAGTTGTTCTCGGGTCTTTACTAAGCGAATCATACTGTAGAGGAAGCATATCCATTGTTGACCATATAATTTTATAAGTATCATTTGAAAAACCCTGCAAATGAAGTGACGGGTCTTCAACCTGAACTAACTCGACTTTAAATTTACCATATTTATAAAATAATGAATCTTCTGAAGCCTTCGCACCCCCGTTTGCTGCAAATAAAGCTGCATAACCACCCCATGTTACAAGCGGTATTTTTATGGTAAGCACTTCATCTTTCTTTTTACAGGAAAAAATACAGGCAATTGCCAATAAAACGAATAAAAATTTCTTCATAATTCAAGTCTCCCTTGATAATAAGTTTTTTTAATTATATAACAAATAAGTTTCTTTGCAAGAAATTATTATTAATTACCCATAATTGTTTTTTTATTTGAATTATAATTCAAGCTTCTCCGCTGCAAAAAAACACCCATAAACCCAGCCCATTTTACCATCAGCTGTTTTTAACCTTATACCAGAAGTTCTCTGTTGTACCGACTTTCAGTTTAATATCTGTTTTATCAAGGATTTCAACTGCTTCGTCTTTTGAAAGCTGAGTGATTTTTTCGGATGTTGTGCCTGATTTGAGACAAACGTTAACTTTGTCATCTAAATGAGAAAAAGCTACATTAATTATAATATAATTTTACTGCTTTTACGATTTTATATTTATTTTCAATCAGCATATGAATGAAAACGATTGAGAATAAAGATAAAATATAAACTTATAGATTAATTATATTGAAATAAAAATGCTTTTATCATATCATACGTTAATAATTAACATTGTGAAAATCATTCATTGTGATAATAAAAAATAATAACTCTAAGGATTAACTATGAAATTAAAATTTCAAATTACAATTTGTATATTATTTATAACTTCAATTTTACAGCTTCATGCAAATAAAGTTGTATTTGATCAGGATGAGTTAAAAGAACCAAATAAAATTAAATTACAAATTTCAATGATACCTGGAGTTTATCCGGATGATGAAATAAGATTTAAATTTAATTTACCTATGGTAAAAGAAAATCAATTAAATACAAAAAATTTTCCAACAATAAAATTTAAACCCGATTTAAAGGGAACTTTTAAATGGAAAGATCAAAGTGAATTGACATTTTCACCGGAGAAAGGAAGTCTGGAACCGGGAGAATATATTTCAGTAAGTATAACTGATGCTGTTCCTTTAATTGGTAAAGAATATAAACTGGAAAAAACATGGATTGATTCATTTAGAGTTCAATATTTTCAAATGGCAGGTAAAGTTGCAAATTGGAAAATCGAAAAAGGAGTTCCGAAATTTGTTGAAATATTAAATTGGCATACTAATCAAGTCGGTAAAGGACCAATACTTTTACTATACGATCAACCTGTTAATCTGGCACAATTCAAAAATAGAATTAAAATCTTTAATAAAAAAAATGAAGAAAATTTTATCATAGAGTTATACATTCCTGAAAAGATTGAAAATGATTATAATTCTGTGATTGATCCGCAATATGTAATAGCTTTAAAAATTAAGAATCTTCCTGAAGATGGAGAAAAAATAAATCTTAAAATCCCATATTGGGAAAGTCTCTCTTCTGTAAAATATACAGAAAGGTTATTAGAAGTAAGAAAATCATTTAACTTTACTCATAACTTTCAAAATAAAACAAAAAAAGGTAATATTGCCTTAAATTCAAGTGTGACAATTAATTTTAGCAATATATTTGATTTGGAGTATTTAAAAAAATATATAAAAATCTACCCGGAACCAAAATCATATCAAATTAGAGGGTATGGTCTTCAATCTATTAACATTCAACTGGAGTTAAATTCCGGTGTTAATTATAGATTGTATTCATTAAAACCAATTTATGATGCGCTCGGTAATGAACTGGAAAATAAACTGGATATAAATTTTATAAGTCAAGACATGCCTCCCTATTTATTAAAACCGATATATCCATTAACAATGGAAAAACAACACGCTTACATTCCTATTAAAACAAGAAATATAAAGAATATAAAAGTAAATGTAAGAAAGGTTTCAGACCAAACTGAATATATAAAAGCATTTAAAAATGATCGGGATTTAAAGAATGCCGGGGAAATAGTAAAAACATTTGATTATTCAATAAAAAATTTTGAAATGAACAGTGTTATTGAAGATATGATTTCTATAGAAGGAATTGAAGGGATTCTTATTGTTGATCTGGAATCTGTTGGAGAAGGAAATGAATCCGATGGAATTATTAATAAATCTATACCTATTCAAATAAGTAATATTGCTTTTACTGTTAAAACAATGAACAATAGTTTATTTTGCTGGCTTACTGATTTAATGACTCCCAAACCATTAGATGGTGTTAAATTAACTGCATACTCTTCAAATGGTAAACTTTTAGAAACAAAATTAAGTAATTCAAGCGGAGTAGCAATTCTTGAAAACATTAATGAATCTTCGGTGTTTGGATTGTCAGGTTTCATATTCATAGTTGCTGAAATAAACAATGAAAAAGCTATATACTACATAAAAAACGATGATCTTTCTGAAGGGTGGCAATTTGGTATTCCTCAAGCAGTAAAAGGTGTTACAGAGTTAAAAGCATCTATTTTTTCAGATAGAGGTGTTTATAGACCAGAAGATAAAGTATTGTTAAAATTCATGCTTAAGCATGATGACATAAATATGTCTAACAAATCTATTGAGTTAATTATAAAAGATCCAAGGGGACAGATTCTTACTGATGCAGATCTAAAGTTAGATAATTATTTAACAACTGAATATGAATTACTTTTAAAAGAGAATGCTCCAGTTGGAAAATATTTAGTGCAAATCAATTCAGAAATATCATATAAAACATTCGATTTTCTCGTAGAAGAATATAGGGTTCCCACATTTTTTGTTGGAGTATCTTCCGGGTCAGATAACTGGGAGAATGGTAAATCTATACATGCAAAAATAAATGCTATTTATGCTCATGGTGGTCTAATGCCCGACAGAGAGGTGAAGTGTAAAGTTTATAGAAATAAAGAAGAGTTTACTTCGGATTTATTCAATCAATATATTTTTCAGTATGATACAACCCCATCTTATAGAAGTGTTGTAAAACAGTCTGAAGGTTTGCTTGATGAAAAAGGTGATTTAAATTTTGATTTTGACATTAATCATCAAAGCGAATATGGATTACTTAAATATACTATTGAAGCGAGTGTGACAGATATTGACAGACAGACATATTCAAATAGATATTCAAAACTTGTTCATCCCTCAGATATTTATGTCGGTATTAAACCTCCTGCAGAATCAATACTTAATCAAGGGGAAAAAATCAACTTGCCTGTTGTTGTTGTTGATAAGAATGGAAACGCTATTTCCGGCATAAAAGTTACTATTAAAGTCAATCAAATAGAACATCATACAACGTCAAGAATGTCGGATAGAGGTGATGTTCAAATGACTAATAGAGAAGTTAGTCTTGATAAATTTGAGCAAACAATTAAATCATCAAATACACCTGTAATATCTTCTTTTACATTAAATAAAGCCGGATATTATGAAATAACCGCTGAGGCTTTTGATAAAAACAACTTAAAACGTCTGGCTGGTTTTAAGGTAACTGTATCAGGTGATAATACAATTGCATGGCCACGATTTGATAAAGAGCAAATCGAAGTAGTGTCGGACAAAGGGAATTATTATGCAGGAGAAACTGCCAAACTTGTAGTTCAATCTCCTTATAAAAATGCATATTGTTTGTTAACAATTGAAAATGATAAAATACATGATTATAAATTATATAAAATTACTAACAATACCCCGAATATAGAGTTTGAGATTAAAGAAGAATATATTCCAAATGTTTATGCCTCAGTTGTTTTATTAAGAGGAAGAGAACATTATAATACAGATGCAACTAATTACGAAACCGGAGCTCCGGGATTTAAAATAGGATATAAAAATATAGCAGTTGATAATACTCCAAAAAGTTTAAATGTTTCTATCGGCTTAAAATCTAATATCGCAGAACCAGGTGAAACAATACATATAAAATTAGATGTTTCAGATTATAAATTATTAAAAAAAGAAGCACTTGCCACTGTTATGGTTGTTGATGAATCAGTATTAAGTTTAACAAACTATAAAACGCCTAATCCTTTAAATCAAGTATATAATAGCGTTCCTCTTTCCATTAAAACGGGGACATCTATTTTAGATATGATTCATTCAAGAAGATCACGACGGGAATCAGTATTTCCAAGTGGTGGTGGAGATTCGGCTGATGCTATGGTTAATGCCATGCTTGATATTAGAAGTCTTTTTAAAAGCACTGCCTATTGGAATCCATCTGTAAAAATTGATGAAAATGGACAGGCTAGCATAGATATTAAACTTCCTGATAATATAACAACCTATAGAATAATGGCTATTGCAGTGGATAAATCCGGTAAAATGGGAGCAGGAGAACAAAAAATTATCAGTAAGAAACAATTAATGATTCAACCTGTAATTCCTCGTTTTGTTTACCCTGATGATAGATTTTCTATTGAAGCAATAGTATTTAATAATACAGAGCAGGATCAAAAGGTAAATCTTGAAACAATTCTTGAAGGTTTCGATTTACTGGAAAAGACTTCTTCAAAAAGTCAGACTATCAAAACAGGTGAATCTGAGAAATTCAGTTTTACCGTAAAATCGATTAGAGCAAAAAAAGCAAAAATTTTATTCAAGGCCAGTGCAGGAAAATTTTATGATAATGCAGAATTTGAATTACCGATTCTAAACCCCGGAACTAAACAAATCATTGTAAAAAGTGATACAATAACAAAATCCGGTTCACTTAATTTTCATATTCCGAATAATTATATAAAAAATACTATGGAATTAGAGATTGTTGCTTCTACATCTGCATTAACAGAACTAAAAGATGCAGTTCAATATTTAATGCAATATCCTAACGGATGTATTGAACAAACAACGAGTACGGCATATCCTCTGATTGTACTTAAAAATCTTCTTCCCGAAATAGGTATTGAAGTAAATATGGCTGATTTAAAGAAATTTTCTGAAGCAGGAATTAAGAGAATACTATCATTCCAAACAAAAAATGGTGGTTTGTCTTATTGGCCGGGATCAAATGAACCACATGCTTTTGCTACTGCATTTGGTTTAACGGCTCTTATTGAGGCTAAAAAACAAGGTTATGATATTCCTGATGAATCATTGTCAAAAATGGCGGATTATCTTGAAGAATCATTAAGAAAAGGTAATATTACAGAGAGCATTCCACACGGAAATATAGCAGATGCTGACACAAGAGCATTATTTGTTATGACTTTAGGTAGACTGAATAGACCTCAGCCGGCTTATATCTCTACATTATGGAAAAATAATGATAAACTCAGTGCTTTTGGATTATCATTCCTGGCTGTAGCAGTTAAAGAGTCTGCTTCCAATCAAGCTCTCTTAAATAATATTTTGAAAGAAATAAAAATCAGAGCAGAAGTTGAATCCCGTGAGGCTTATTTTTCCGGAAAACCAAAAGGTGGCTGGTCTTTTGATTCTCCATTAAGAACTCACGCGTCTGCATTGTTAGCATACTCAGATGGAAGTTATGATCCTGAACTTTCCGGGAAATTCTTAACAGGTCTACTTAATAGAAAAAGTAATGGTCTTTGGGGGAATACCCAGGAAAATGTTTTTGGAATCATGGGAGTCTATCAATCAGTATTAAATCAGAAGGTTGGGGAAGAACCTGAAATTAATATCTCTATTAACAATAATTCAATTGATACAAAAAAAATGGAAAGACCATCAAAGCGAGTTTTAAGACAAAAATTTAATGAAACAGAAATACTTAACTTTACATCAGGAAATAAGAATTTGGATTGCATGATGAATAATTCTTTTTTTAAACCTGTCATTTTTACAAGCCGATTAACTTATGAAGAAGAAATAAGTGATGATAACAAACGTTCTCAAAATAACGGATTTGAAATTAGTAGAATATATGAAAACCTAAGCGGAAAAACGTATACAAACACAATTCCTCTTGGGGAAATAGTGAAAGTAAGAGTGATTGTTAAAACAAAGCACCAACTTAATTATTGTGCAATTGATGATAAATTGCCTGCAGGTCTTGAGCCTTTAAATACAAAACTTAGTACAACAGAAACAATTGAACAAGGAGTTTTATCTGCAATAGTTCAAAAGACAAAATCTGTTTTGTCATATCAGGAAATCAGAGATCATAGAGTGGCTTTTTATGTTGATGAAATGTTGCCCGGAGAGTATGAATTTGTCTATTATGCAAGAGCAACAACTCCTGGAACTTACATAAGACCGGCGGGAAGAGCAGAGGCTATGTATCAGCCGGATATATTTGGTCAAACTTCAGTTGATTATATTGATGTTAAATGATTAATAAGAAAAATATTATATTATACATCATTGTTATTTCTATTATTTCAGTTGTTTCTTTATTACAAGTTTATAAATATAAATTGCTGAAAGGATATAATGAATCATATAAAATCTATGATCGAAATGGCATTCTTTTAAGAGAGGCTGTAAATCAAAATGGAGAAAAGGCTTCATGGGTAGACTATAAAAATATCTCTAGTGAAATAATAAAATCTATAATTCAATTCGAAGATAAAAGATTTTATTACCATATTGGAGTCGATTTTATTGCAGTGGCTAGAGCTTCTTTTCATAACAGTAAAGAGGATGAAATTGTTTCAGGTGCATCAACTATTACAATGCAGTTAGCAAGATTGTTACATAATCATTCTCATAGGTTTTTTGGCAAGATTGCACAGTGTTTAGATGCTTTTATCATCGAACTGACATTAGGTAAAAAGCAGATAATAGCACAATATTTAAATAGAGCACCATTTGGACCTGCTATAATTGGAATTGAAACTGCAAGTAAAATTTATTTTGAAAAAACTAATTCTCATTTAAGTTTAGCAGAAGCTACTTTTCTTGCAGGTTTACCTAACGCACCTGTTAAATTAAATCCTTATAAAAATTTTGATGCTTTAAAAAAAAGACAGGAAGTTATTTTAGCTGCATTATTGAAAGCAAAAAAAATAACCGATTTAGAATATCAAACTGCTCTTAATGAAAAAATAACATTAAGTACTAAAGAAGCAAAATATCAATCAATGCATTTTACTGAATATATATTATCAGAAAACCCAAAACCAGGAAAAATTACAACAACATTAGATTATAACTTAAATAGCAATATAACTGAAATTATAGAAGATTATGTGTTTGTTAATTCTAAACAAGGTTTAACAAATGCTTCTTGTATAGTTATTGATAATGAGAATGGTGAAATACTTGGAATGGTTGGATCATCGGGATATTATAAAGGTGAGTCCGGAGCTGTAAATGGAGTACTTTCCAAAAGACAACCCGGTTCAACACTAAAACCGTTTATTTATGCTTTAGCTCTTGAAAACGGATATACTCAGGGATCGGTTATTCCGGATGTTGAAATTGAATATACCGGTTACGATGATAGATTATACATTCCTCAGAATTTTACAGGGACATTTAATGGGCCGGTTTTATTAAAAGACGCATTAGGAAGAAGTTTAAATGTTCCTGCAATAAGATTAACAAACAGCTTAGGAATTGATGTTTTTCTAAAAAAACTCAAAGAAGTTGGTTTTAATTCACTAAATCAAAACATAGATCATTATGGACTCGGGCTTGTACTTGGAAATGGTGAAGTGACATTAATGGAATTGGTAAATGCTTATTCTGTTTTTGCAAATAATGGAATAAAGAAGAAAATAGTTTCAATTAAGTCAAACGATAAAAGAAAAGATGATGCAGATGAAAAAATATATTTCTCGAAAGAAACATGTTTTCTAATAAAAAATATTTTAATGGATGATAATATTAGAATCGCAGCTTTTGGTATTACAAATCCTCTTTTATTTGATTTTCCAATAGCTGTAAAAACAGGAACAAGTAATAACTGGAGAGATAACTGGGTTATAGGTTTTACAGATAAATTTACCATAGGCATCTGGGTTGGCGATTTTGAAGGAGCTCCTATGAATCAGTTATCAGGTACTTCCGGGGCCGGTCCGCTTTTTCATAAAATAGCATATATGATTATTAAAAACTATTACAAAGAATTCTACCCTCAAATCCCGTCTCCTCCTGATGGCTTAATAAAAGAAGTGGTATGCAGTAAATCAGGATTATTACCAAATAAATATTGTAACGAATATTCAACAATTTATATTAATAAAGACATTCCTATAACAGAGTTTTGCAATTTTCATATATCAGTGAAAATTGACTCCCGTACAGGAGGAATTGCAAAAGATAATTGCCCTGAAAAATTTACTCAGAATAAAGAATTTCTTTATTTGCCGTCAGTTTATCATAAATGGCAAAGTAATATGAATATTCCAATTTATTCAAAAGAATTAGATAAACTTAATCATCCGGCAGTAGATAGAAAACTGGAAATAATAAAACCAAAGCATAATGATGTGTATATAATTGAACCAGGTTATGACACTAGTAAACAATCTCTGGAATTGCAAGCCTTAATATATCCTCCCGTAGATAGTATTGAATGGATAATTGACGGTATTTCTTTAACCAAAGCACCATTTCCATATAGCGCATCATATATTCTGAGAAAAGGAAATCACAATGTGATCGTGTCAAATAATGGGGTTCAAAGTGACCCTGTATATTTTGAGGTAAGATAAAAAAGGCTGACTTTTTTGAGTCAGCCTTTTTTTAATTATTTTTGATCAATAAATGCACCAAAAACCCAAGCTTTTGGTTCTTCAATTTTAAACCATGCAGAATCGTAGTTATCAATTGTATAAGTCTTTTTTGTTTTTGCAATTACTTTAACTTCATCGCCTGTATTTAACTGAGCGACAACATTACCATTTTGTGATGGTAGGTCTCTGATATTAATTTTGTCATTATTTACAATAAAGATCCCGCCATCAAAATCTTCTGTTTCAATTTCTTCATCATTTATAACGTTATCTTTTGTAGGAGTATTTCCTAATTTACTATTTATTTCATCAATAAATACAGAATTCTTGAATTTTAAAGCTGTTTCAGAAAAGACTTTCTTTTTAGTCGCGTTCTTTTCGCTTATAGCCATATTGTAGAATCTGATTGACTGAGTATCGTCTTCTGTCATAGAGATTGAGCTTGCTTTTATATATACCTCACTAAAAAGTTTATATTTATTATTTGTTAATAAAGCATTTGCTGAAATTTTAATAAAATCGCCATTTCGGCTGTTATTATGTACAGCCACAAGATTCATTTTTTTTATAGAGTCAACTGAAGGTTTTGTTAATACAGGTTCAGTAAAAACAACAACATCGTCTTCTATGATTACACCAAGTTCTGAATCAGCAATCGCATAAGCTGAAGATACATATCCGCTAGTTTTACTTTCTGTTGTAATTTTAACAAAATCCAATTCGTTTTTGTCATAAGTGATTTTTTCAGATGTTCCGTTAATTTTTACTTTTTCACCAATTGTAACCGAATCTTTATATTTGGCTGTAGGAGTAGAATTTTCCCCTTCCTGAATTTTTTCAAATAATCCAAGACCACCTCTAATAATAATTCCATCAACCGAGTTAACAACTTCCTTTTCTGTTTTTTTACAGCTTGAAACAAAGATTAAAATTAGTATTGAAAGTGTTATTAATACTATCTTCTTCATTAAATTCTCCTTTAATATTATTTTCATAAATTATAGTAAATATAATCTGGAAACACAACTTTTTTTTACCATTAATTATTTTTATTATATTTTTAGACTTTCGCAAAAATCATGAGTTATAAGAATTGATAATTTAAAAACTAAAATTATTTATACTGAGACAAATTGCATAAAATTTTAATATCCCAAATCCCCCTCTTTACCCCGGACTCAAGATGCTTTACTACATTTGGTTGAATCATAACAATATCCTCATCAGCAAAGCTATTCATTGCCTTTATGCTCATTTTCCCAGTATTCTGTATATTCATCAAAAATTCGAGATTACTTGATTTCGCTTCCGCCACATGCGATATAATCGCATTATAGGTAGCTTCTTGCAAAAAATCGAGATAAAAAGAGTATTTTTGCAAGAAGCTCAGAATATTAACTTTTTCGGAAAAAATATATTGACTTCTCATAACAATTACCTTAAAGTACTTTACAACGCAAAGTACTTTAAGGAGGATTTATGGATAAATCTAATGCAATGGAAGAATTAAATGACTTAAAAAAAATTATGAAATCGACTTCAAATAAGGCGATGAAATCTTCAGGGTGGTTTTTTATATTATGGGGTTCAATATGGATAATCGGATTTTCAGTTGGTCAATTTTTCAATAATTTTAATATCGTTTGGTCTATCTTAAATATTTTTGGAATTATTACCAGTATATTTCTTAGTAAAGTTTTATACGGAAAAAATAATAAATTTATTTTTCCGAAAATATTATTTAAAATATTCTTAATTTCTGTCGGGGTTATTATCTTTGATATTATTATTATCTGGATGTTTAATTTAAAAACTATTCAAAATATCACTCTTTTGATTATCCTATCAACAGCATTATGTTATTTTATTATTGGAGTTTTTAATAACAATCTATTAATTATTCTTGCTATACTTTTAGTTTTTTTTTGTATTATCGGGTACATTTTTTTTATTAAATATTTATATTTATTTGCAGGAGTTTCCTGTGGTAGCTCTTTAATTTTAACAGGAGTATTAATATTAAATAAAAATGAAACAAGATAACAATATAAATGAATTAATACATCAACCAACCCGTTTAAAAATTATGGCTCTCTTATCGAGCCTTGAAGAAGAGATTTTCGTAGATTTTAAATTTCTTTTAGATGAATTATCCCTAACTGAGGGTAATCTAAGCATTCATCTCCAAAAACTTGAGGCGGCTGAATTTATTCAAATCAAAAAAGAGTTTTTAAATAAAAAACCAAAAACATTTATAAATATAACGAAAAATGGAAGAGCTGAGTTTGAAAATTATCTGAACGAACTTGAAAGTATTATTAAAAGAAAATAAAATTATGTTTTAAAAAAAAGGAGAATTTTATGAATAAGATGTTAATATTAATTTTAGTGGTAATTATTTTTAGCGTTTCTGGATGTAAATCCCAGAATAAAAATCCTATTACTCAATCAAACAAAATTGTTATTAATAATGTAAGAGTAATTGTAGGAGATGGGAGTGTTTTTGAAAATTATAATGTTTTAATATCTGACGGTAAAATAGATAAAATTACCAATGGAGAAATTAATTCTAAAGATGCAAAAGCAGTTGATGGAACCGGAAAGTCTTTAATGCCTGGTTTAATTGATACACATATTCATATTTTTGGTTCTTTCAAAACAGGTGAAGAAGAATACACTAATATATTGCAAAATGAAGTTCAAAACTTAATGTCTGGTTTTCTAAAAAGCGGTATTACCACAGTAAAATCTTTAGGTGATCCGTTAGATCTAATACTTAAATTAAAAAATCAAATAAAAAATGGAGAAATCCCCGGACCACGACTTTTAGTTGTTGGCCCAAATATTACGGCAATAAATGGTCATCCTGCAGTAACTGTTGGAGGTGAAGATCCTTGGCTTAGAAAAGAATTTTCAATTGAGGTAGAAAGTGTTGAAGATGCAAGAGATGCAGTAAAGAAACTATCAGACTCAAAAGTTGATATGATTAAACTTGTTTATCAAGGTGGTATGGTTGATTACTTTAATAAAAAAATAAATATCAATAAAATATCAAGTCCCATAATGAAAGCTATTATTGATGAAGCACATCTAAATCATTTAAGAATTACAGCTCATACAAATTACGAAAATGACGTAATTGAGCTTATAGAATCAGGTATAGATGGAATAGAGCATGGGGTTGTTGGTTTACCAATCAGAAATGACAGAACCATCAATCTATTTAAAGAAAAAAATGCATATTTTGTCCCTACTTTACAGATTTTAAAATTGGCTAAAGACCAGACAACTCTTGAAATTGGACTTACTAATCTAAAAAAAATGGATGATAAAAACGTAAAAATCGCATTTGGAACCGACATGAATTGCGGTTTTCAAGCACCGGGGGTTACACAGTTAGAGGAGATTGATATTCTATCAAAAGCCGGATTTACAGCTGAAAAAATAATCTCTTTTATTACCAAAAATGCTGCTGAACACTTAGGATTAGATACAATTATTGGAACTGTTGAGGTTGGTAAAAATGCAGATCTAATTTTAATAAATGGGAATCCTCTTCTTGATATATCACAACTTAATAAAATTGATACAGTTTTAAAAAATGGTTCAATTGTATTTGGAAAAGATTTAAAAGAAACTAAATTAAAACAAAATAATCCTGTGAGTTGGTTTGATATTCCTGTAACAGATATTAAAAGAGCAAAGAATTTTTATGAATCTGTATTTAAATTTAAAATGACTCTAATTGATACTCCCTTTATAAAATTAGCAATGTTTCCAATTTCAAAAGAATCTACCGGTGTTTCAGGATCAATTATTCAAACTCCAAATAATAAACCTTCAAAAGAAGGAACAGTTATTTACTTTAATGTGGATAATATTGATGAAACTCTAAGCATGGTCGAAGAAAATGGAGGTAAAGTAACTCTTAAAAAGGTTAATCTCGGTAAACAAATGGGATTTATTGCATTATTTGAGGACTGTGAGGGAAATATTATCGGCTTAAGGATGGTTCACTAACTTTCCTGATATTTTTTAGGAGTAAATCTAAATTAATTGAGCCATTTGCAAAAATACTCTTTTTATCTCGAATTTTTGCAAATGGTATCCCATAACGCAATTAAATTGCTTATCGCTCCAGTAAAAAGCAAGTAATCTTGATTTTTGCAAGAGATCATTATTATATATATTAAGCCGTTTATTTCCGTCATCTGATATATAGAATAAATAATTCTCATAAACTCCAATACCTCGCGGTGATTGTTCAGAAAAAGAATCAAGGGGACTACATTTCATATTATATCATTTGTTAGTTAAAGCACCTTAAAAAAAATCACATTGAAAAAATTATCTATTTTTTGTATGTTTATCATGAGGAGCTTACCTTGACATATAAATTAACAATTAATCCTAATATATGCAACGGTAAACCGATTATCACAGGAACAAGAGTTTTGGTTTTTAATATTCTTTCTGATCTTGCTGATTCTGTACTCACTTTATAGCTTGAAGTCATTTTCATCTCACAAACTACACCCTTTAAGGTATGATTTATAAAAAACCAAATATTTTATACCCTATATGATATAAAATCACAATTCTATTTTGACATTATACCATATAGGGTGTATTATATTAACCATGAGTTCAAAATTATCAGTATTTATAAAACAGAAAAGAAAATATCTCAAACTTAATCAAATTGAACTATCTGAGAAATCAGGAGTTGGTTTAAGATTTATCCGTGAAATGGAACAGGGCAAAAAAACATTACGAATGGATAAAGTTAATCAGGTACTTGTGATTGTCAATGACTTTTGTCAACAATTTGTTAAGCCGAATGTTTATTTTCAAACTCCAACGGACTCATAGAACCTAAATATGAATGAATCCTTTTTCTATTATAAAACAGCATATGCCCCTTAAAATGTGACAATACGATAATCTGACTGTAATCAAGAAATGCCTTGCCGATTTTAGTGGTATTTTCTTTTCAAGTACAACTTTTTCTTTATCTATTATAGTTTGAAGTAAAACTTTGCTTATTTCCTGAATTTCCACCGTAGTAGTTTTTGAGTCAATTTTTTTATAGTATACATTTGATTCCGCAAATCCTCCGCTTATACTTACTATACCATTAAACTCGTATTTGTACAAAGCCTCATTCAAAAATACTCCGCAATCTCTCAATAGAATACCATCACAACATCAAAAATTCTAAATTATTCCGGTAGGCGCTTGAACAAAATTTAGAACTTGCAAAATTTATAAAAGTGATATATGAAGTACTTTAAAACAGAGTATTAATGTAAATATTATTTTTTTATCACCAATGAACTTAAAAAAAATTAACGTTTATAACCAAAATAATTCATATAAGGAGTATGATTTGGCTCAAAAAATGACAATCAAAAAAGTAGGAATTCCAAAGTCTTTATATTATTTTTTTTATCCTGATTTATGGAAAACATTTTTTGAAACATTAGAAATTGAAGTAATTTTATCAGAATCAACATCCCGTAAAACTATAGAATTAGCAAGTTCAGTAGCCGAATCAGAAAATTGCCTGCCCATCAAATTATTTGACGCACATATTCTTGAACTTATTGATAAAGTTGATGTTTTGTTCGTGCCGCGAATTATATCCACTATAAAAAAACATTGTTCATGTCCCAAATTAAGCGTACTTCCCGATGTTGCACGAATTCTCGCACCGGGTAAAGTAATTACTTTTGAAATAAATGAAAATAAAATAAAACTTATATCGTCACTGCAGAAATTTGCACAGGAACTTGGTTTTTCAAATTCAATTGCAAAAAAAGCAGCAAATCGTGCTGTTAACGCCACGAAAAAACATACCGAAGAAAAAGAACAATCTAAAAAAACTGAAGCTTCTTTTTTCATCGTAAGTCACCCATATAATTTATATGACGACTATATTACCGGGCCGGTTATAAAAAAACTGAAAAAAATGAATATCAGCTATGAAATAATTGAGTTCAAAAAAGAAAAAAGAAAAAAAGACGCAATCCGCTGGGACACATGCGGCGAAATGAATGATAATCTATTTCAACTTGATCCTGAAAAATGCAAAGGTGTTATCCAAATCAGTTCATTTAATTGCGGATGTGACTCGGTAATGTTAGAAACATCACGATCTGTTTTGAAAGAGAAAAGCATCCCGTTTATCGTTTTGATTATTGATGAACACTCTGCATTAGCCGGAGTTGACACGAGACTTGAGGCTTTTATAGATTCTGTGAGGTGGAAAAATGAACAAAATTGCAATTCCTAATATGGGAAACTATTCCATAGCATTTGCTGCAATTGCCGATGCGATGGGGGCAACACCATGGATCAGCCCGACAACCCCTGAGATAGTCAAACTCGGTTATGAAGTATCACCTGATTCTCTTTGTTTACCATTCAAAATTTTTATCGGCCATTTTATAAAAGCAGCAGAAGAAGGTGTTGAGTATGCAGTTATGGTTAATGGAAACGGTCCTTGCCGATTAACATACTACCGGCAATTATTACAAAAAATACTGGATGAACGCGGTTTGAAAATGCACATTTTCGGTCTTGGTGACACCGGGATAAAACCACCAATTATAAAACATTATGACCCGCCTTTTTTTAAATTCTGGAGAGGAGCTTTATGGGCTTTACAAAAAATGTTTCTCATTGATGAAATTGAGAAGTTAGCTTGGAAAACCCGACCACGTGAAATTAAAAAAGGTGAGACTTCAACGGTTACTAATCAATGTTTACTGGAATTGGAAGCTGCTAAGACCGGAATAGAAATCTCGATTTTAAAAAGTAAAATATTTGAACGATTTACAGCAATTAATATCAATACCGATAAAAAGGTGCTGAAAGTTGCATTAGTCGGAGAAGCAAGCGTTTTACGTGATAAATATTTAAACCATAGTATGGAAGAATTATTAGGCGGTCTTGGCGTTGAAGTCGTTAATTATTTTCTTCTCGGGGTCGAACTCAAAAATATTTTTTTCCCGCATTTATCAGGTAAACATTCAAAAAAGCACATGCTTGAAATTGCAAAACCTTATTTGCAAACGAAAGTAGGCGGTCACGCCCTTGACTCTATTGCACATTCAATTATCTGTGGAGAAGATTCGTATGACGGTGTAATACATCTTTGTCCATCCGGCTGCATGCCTGAAATCAGTATCCGACCGATTTTAAGAAAAGTGAGCAGTGATTATGATTTACCTGTATTAGAATGTTCATTTGATGAACACACAAGTCATGTTGGTCTGGTTACAAGACTTGAAGCGTATATTGATATGCTGTATGATAGAAGAAAAAAGAACGGTAAGGAGCACAATACATGAAAAAAAAAGTTTACTTAGGTGTTGATGTAGGTTCTATTAGTATAAATCTTTTAGTTATTGATAGTAACGATACTGTTTTATTTGATTCATATATTCGCGGGCAGGGAAACCCGATTGCTGCGGTACAAAAGGGATTAAAGGAACTTGAACAAAATATTCCTGATGATGTTGAAATCAGTGGGGTTTGTGTCACCGGAAGCGGAAGATCATTAATCGGTGCCGTTGTCGGTGCGGATATAATAAAGAATGAAATTATGGCACATGCACGGGCTGCTATTCATTTACACCCTGATGTTCAGACGATTCTCGAGATCGGCGGTCAGGACAGTAAAGTTACCATTATACGGGATGGCGTTGTTGTTGATTTTGCCATGAATCTTGTTTGTGCTGCGGGAACGGGCAGTTTTCTTGACTCACAGGCAAAAAGACTTGATATTTCAATTGATGAGTTAAGTAATAAATCTGTTTTATCAGAAAACCCGACTGATATTGCCGGGCGATGTACCGTATTTGCAGAATCTGATATGATTCATAAACAACAAGTCGGTCATAAACAGGAAGATATTCTTATGGGTCTTTGTCACGCAATGGTTCGTAATTATTTAAGTAATGTATGCCGTGGTAAAGAAATAAAAACACCGATTCTCCTTCAAGGCGGTATTAGCGCAAATAAAGGAATCGGAAGAGCTTTTAGCGAAGCCTTAAAGGCCGATATTACGATACCACAATATAATATGGTTATGGGTGCATTTGGTGCTGCTCTTATTGCTAAAAATGCTACAATTAAACAAACCCGTTTTAGGGGTTTTGACATTGCCGATCACTCGATTGCAACGGGCAGTTTTAAATGTAAAGATTGTTCGAATCTATGTGAGGTCATTGAAATCCTTGATAGTAATGAAGTTATCGGACGAAGTGGCGGACGATGCGGTAAATGGGAAAATTCGTATGAGACCACTTAGAAATATTTACAGTGTGCTTTTGCAGAAGGTAAATATAATGACGAAAGAGCCTCATGCAAAAATACTCTTTTTATCTCGATTTTCTGCAAGATGCCCTGTAGATTAATATCTCTTTATCAACTATACTCATATCAGGAGGGAGGCAGATGACTAAACAGTTTATTTTAACACTCTATTTGGTAAATATTGTTCTTTTAAATGCTTCAGATGGATTTTATCTGAAAGGAAGAAGCGGTATACTTGTAAAAACAGATATTAAATCAGGTCTAAAAAAAAACTACCCGATTAAAAAAGGCCCCGGAGAAGACGAAGTACCTAAAATACTAACATCCGAAGATTTTGATAGTTTAGTAAACACAATCACTCATGAAAATGATAAAAAAGCATTTGAAAACTGTTATGAAAAAGTTGATGATTCATATCTTTTAATAAGTAATGATGTTTCAACAAAAATAGCAAGAGGGATATTGTTAAAATATAATAACAATAATGAGATTCCTTCAGGAATTGACGATCATGGAACACCGATGCCTCATCGTTTTCCCCGTGTTTTTAACCCGAAAACTAAAGTGAATATTGATTTTTGTTTTGCGTGGGGATATAGATTTAAGGAGAATGTATCTCTTGATTTTTCATTTAATCTAACTAATTTTATTATGCCTTCACTTGAACTTGGAGTTAATTATCATTTTGATTTGGGCGATTCTTATAATTTTGAACCGTTTATCGGAACATTAATTTATGGAGGATTTATTGACGGGTTCCCGATAGGTTTTTCACTTGCCGGCGGGCTTGATTTTTTCCCCGTTATAAAAGATGACAAAATGACAAAAAATTTTTTCATTGGCCCTGAACTTAGAATAGGCACGGTGTGGTTTACTGATATATATTATGATACCGGTGTAAACAGTGAAGGTATCTGGAAAAATTTTAACCTGCTTGGTGAAGCGGGGTTTTATGTAAATAGTGGCTATCGCTGGGATCAATTGAAGTGATTATTTGCAAATGGCTCAATACAGAGCCTCATGTAAAATTGAAAGATAATCTCTTTTCAGGGGTATAAATTATTGAATTATTTCGCTTGATAAACGCAAATACCGATTCACCCTAATCAATACTGCTTTTATCAGGGTGAAACTCAAGAACTATAGATGAAATCTCAATAGCACCGGGAATACGATTACTTATAATAGCATCAACAGGCATTATTTCAATCGTTGTATCACCTCTGTCTAAACGGATATAATATGAATATTCAGCAAATGTATCAGTTAAGGGAAATGTACCGGAATATCCTGAAATTTTAAGTGTAAATATTGATGAGGATAATGCTTTTGCATTAATTGCAATTCTATAAATACCGGCTTCTTTAATTGTTACCCGTTGAGAAATTGCATGATTACTATTTTTAAAGAGATATACATTATCAAGATAGATTGAAAAAGTCGGTATGATATTTAATATATCAGCATTTCCAAATCGTATATGATAGGTACCAATGTCAATAAAATTAAGCGTTTCAACTGCCGTTCCTGACTCTTTTTGCTGTACATCACGGGTAAAACACACATCATCGCTTCCGTCATTTCTACCGATGCTAAGATAAATCGGTCCCGGCACTTTTGATAGATCACGATAATCATACCTGAAAATGTAACTTGACATCTCATAATCAACATTGAGCGGATAATAAATATACTCGGCAAGCGGTTCTCTTTTCAGTTCAAGAAGAAGAAGCCTGTTATCAGGATTTATCGGGTCAGTAACCGCTTGAAATATGGACGGAGCCTTAATTTTATCCGCTACAGGAGATGATGCAATCCATTCACCGGTTGATCCTGAAGAATAATTGGTTGTGTCATCAGAAAGTATATTAATAAGCCCAAGTGAATACACCACAGTTCCTGCATCTGAAGTTGTTTCTACTAGTGAAATACCGCTATCAACATCCCATAAAGAAAGGTTTTCGTCTAAACTAATCGGAACAACTCCCGAATAAGGCGGTTTATATTCACACGAAATAAAGGATAAAACTAAAAGGACAGTTAAAAATCTCATTTCACCACCAATACCTTTCTAATCTGATTAAAAATCCCCGGTGCTCTCACCCTTACTAAATATACCCCTCTTGCAACAATTTTTCCATTAGTATTTTTACCATTCCATTCAACAAGATGCTGACCGGCAGCTCTGAACTCTGTAGTTAAATCTTTAACGACGTTACCGGCTAAATCATAGACAATAATACTGACCGGACCGGCTTTTTCAAGTTTGTATGACACTTTAACAATCTCATTTTTTGTCGGATTAATGAGGTTATTTAAAATTGTTACGCCATCTCTTTGTTCTTTAAACCGTTCTATCTTCACCAAATATGATTCTGCTTCTTTCGGCGTAAATGAATCGGAATCTATAGGATATATTGACCGGTATGAATAAAAATCACCGATTTTAAATACCATCGCCATGTAACTACCGATTTTAATCTTCGGATCATTAGCGGGTAATAAAAATTCCCATCGTGTATCACCGATATTCCGTCCTACAATCTGTCTTGCAGATTTATTTTTATTCGGGAACCAGAAAGCAGCGTCTTCTCTGGTATCAAAAATATCGTAATATAATAACGGAAGCATTCCTCTATATTTTTCAACATCAACATTTGTCGTTATTTTCAAACTGTCCGGTGTGATTTTTTCACTGCCGTCAAAGTTTTTAACAACCCAAGCATCCCCTTTTCTATAATAATCTTCCATAAGCGTATTGAGGAAAAAGTTAATACCAATCGATGACAATTTGTAATTGATATCTTCTCTCATGACATTATCAAGTGTATCTTTTACTGCACCGGGGTTTGCACTAAACAAATCAGTTGCAATAATATCATCTGATAAAGGCATATTAAAAGTGAATAAAAACTGATCTTTTCTAATTGTTTTCGAGTCAAACGGTTTTATACTCGTAATCGCAATGCCATTTGATGTCAACACCTGAAAATTTGAAGGATCAATATCTCCGCCTGACATTGTAGAAACATCTTCATTAAATTCTACATATATTGAATTAGAACCGACAACCGCTCTTGTATCAACAATAAATGGAGGAGCTGTTTCAATAGTAATTTTATCAACAATCTGACTCAGTCTATTTCCCCGTAAATCGGTAATGTAAATATCGGGTTTTGGTAAGTATGACCATCTGATTCGTTTATAATCAGGTTTATTTGAAGTGAATTTAATAGAGAAAGCCTGATCATTTGAATCAGTATCTGATTGAACCATCATATTATTAGTCCATCTGCCCAGTTTTACGATACCCGTTGTAAATAAAGGAGGAGACAATGGTTCTGCATCATTATCAATAAAATTCAATGTAAAAACGCCGGTTAAATTTACATTTTCTTTTAAATCGAAAATCGCTTCGTTCATTATAAATTCAATAGTATCAACAGGATTTCCGCCACTGACACCCGATGTCAGATCAGAACCGCCTGCTAACGGATCACCTGAAAAACTTGCAGTTTTAGCAATATATCTGAAAACCGGTTTTGAAATATCCCAGTCTTTAGTGACTGTTATCTCAACATCTGAATTCGTTGTGTCTTTCGCCTGTATTGAATTTCCTGATGTATCTTTTACTAAAAGATTTAATGCTCCATCATTGGTATCAAAATAATCTGTTCCCTCGATTCGCGGCACGGTTGTTACTGAATTAATCGCCCCGGGAAATGATTGCGTTGACAAATCATACCATCCCGTAAGATGAACAAACAATTCTCTTTCAGTTTCAAATTGTACAAAATTAGTTCCTGCATCTGAACTCAAGTTACATCCTTTTAATGTTCCTAATCCTGAGAAATACAAACCGTTTGCAGTCACTGTTGAATTCCCGAAATTACTATTGGTAAACTCACTTTTCTGCTGATTTGTATACGTATAACCGGACGCTCTTGTATTAAGAGGAATTCCTATTGAAGCAAGGTCTAAATCTTCTGAGAATGTAAATCGTATTTTATTTCGATATGACCTGTCAGTAAAAGGAACCGTTGTGCCTGAATATGGAGCCGGGTTTGACCTGTGCATATTAAATTCAGGTGCAGCACCGGGGTCTTGATAGGTATCGGTCAAGTGATTATAGTACGGCGATGAATTAAAATCTGATGGTACATAATGTTCATCAGGGTCATCAATTGAAAGATCAACACCATAAACAACCGGTTCAGCCCCGTCAACACGAACAGCGGAATTGGTATGTCCATTTCCCATTTCAAGCCGGTAATTTGTTGAAATGAACTTTACAACTGAACTGTTTAAATATGAAAGTAAAGGAAGTTCACCGGTATCACCAAAATTATAGGACATCGAGATTTCTATTAGATTCAAATTAAATGGGGCGTCTTTCTTTAATTCTACCAGATTTAAATCAGCAACTTCGGCGATATAACTGTGAGTGAAATTTTCTGCAACAATGGTATGTGTTCCCTGTCCGTTTACACTACCGTTTCCATCATACATTTGAATATCTTCATTAAATTTGAGAATATAATTATCAATTCTTCCATTAATATGTGCAGTTCTCTCATCAGTTTTTGTTTCAGTAAACTGTGGTATATTAGTAAGCGCCCAATTTCCCGATGTCGTTCTAGTAACTGCCGTATCAATAAGATTATGTGAGAGTGAATTATCACGAATTGTTGCCAGAGGAGTATAAATGCCTGAAGGTTGAACAAGTGCGGTTCCATCAACAGATCTGATACATCCCCCGTCATTATAATTACCGCCTAAAAGTATTGTAAAATTTGTTCTATCTGTATTTGTGAATATTACATTTGAGTCGGAAGTCCCGCCATTTGTTGTACTGTCAGAATGAGTAACAACATTTCCGGTTACCGCAAAATTTCCCCATCCCGAAATAACACCGGCTGTGTTAATTGCAGCACCGGCACCACCATCTGAAACATCACCATCATTATCACTGACAACATCAGCCGTTGTTGGGAATGAATTATTTTGTATCGGTTCAGAGAATGTTAGTTTTACTGAATTAAATGTATATTTTGCAGCCCCGTTTGTTCTTTGCAGTGTATTATCCAGAACTGATGATATTAAAACCGGCGGACACAAATCAACTGCATCTACCGAGATTGCAGGCATACGGGTTTTGGTATTTCGACGAAGTATAGTTGCTTCATTAAATCTGATATTTGTTTTTACTGTTTTATGAACCCCGTCCCGGTCAGTTGAAGTAGCAGTTCCGGCGGACAATCCCGTTGCATCCGTATTCCAGGTAGTTGGTGCTTTTATATAAAAACCCGTCATGTCGCCTTGACCGTTTGTTGATACAGTACATGCAAAATCGGTGTATGTTCCTGAAAATGGGATTGAATTGTCATTATATTTAATCGTACCACCAGAGAATACTGTGTTTATTTCATTATTATCATTTTCAACACCGGTTCCAAACCCAATGTACAATACCGAGTCAGAGCGTGTCTCAACTCCTGAAATAACCAGCCGTCCAAAGTCCCATTTAACATTATCAAAAAGATCAACAGGGATTTTATCATCGTTTAAAGTTCCGTCTTCATATAATGTACCCCCGGAAGCGGCAACCCAATAGTCGGCTTGAGAATAGCGTACGTTCATTTCACCGTAAGCACGGGCTTTTCGTATATCATCATCGTTTTCAGGTATATGAAGAAACCATGGTGCCGTAGAAATCATGTTTGCACCATTGACATAAAAGTCACCGGTCACGGTCATATGAATAACCTGACCTGAAAAGTCAAAAGACGCAGTGTATGATGCCGGATGATGTACATTGTCTGATATGTACCCTAAAGGACCTGCCCAATTATCTGAAGCCAATGAATCTATGTTTCCGGCTCCAAGTAGAGCTACGTCGCCATTGACAGTGAGGTTATAATTTCCTGAGAATGAAACTGCTCCACGATATGCTCCGAAGTAACTTGCGATAATTGTACATCCTATTGATACGGTTCCCGTACCTTTTGAGAATATGAGTTTATAGAATATTGTGTCTCCGCTGATTACCGTAGCAAGGTCTGAGTTAAAAATAACTGAAGAAAGACCTGCTGTGAATGTAGCATCGGAAGTCAGTATCCAGTTGCGTGCAATAAATACGTCTGTTGCTCCCGGTGAGAATACTGCATTCACTCCGTTCATTGTTATATCCCGCTTAACAGTAAGGTTGCCCGCTTGTGAGTCAAAAGTACCTGACGTAACGGTCAGGTCATTATTTACAGTAAGTGCCCCAATTGAGGTTACCATGTTTGTTGAAGATGTTTTATTAATAGTAAGATTATGAAATGTTTCACCGGCTGTTAGTGTTGAAGCGGGTGTACCGGTTATATTCACCGTTGAGCTGTTTGGTGTCCAAACTCCGCCTGTTGCACGACCCCAGCTACCGCCGAAACTTAGAGTGTCTGTTAATGATGCCGTTAATTTTCCTGTTGCGGTAATTGTTACCCCGCCGGTGCCTGTGCAGGTCACATTTCCTGAAGTTGTTAATAAACCGCTTACAGTTATACCGCCATTACCGGTTATATCAATGACACCGCCAGCGGTTAGTGTTCCCCGAATGTCGAGTCCGCCTGTGCCGGAAGTGGTAATAGTACCGCCTGGTGTATATGTCATGCCGGTCCAGACGAGGAGTTCACGGTTAGCTTCAAGGACGAGATTTGCACCGGTAACATCGAATTCTGCATTGGCCGGGATGATCTCAGGTGCAAAGTTTGTAATAGTGCCCATATTTGCCGTTGTAGTTAAACCGAGATTGTCATTACGCACGATGACATGGCTTCGATAGAGGTCGCACCCGGTAATATTACCTGCAGCCGGTGGCATGGTAAAAATTGAACCGTCTATGTCGGTAATCAGTATGATGTCACCGGCTGTGTAACTTACTTGTGTTATGGAGAATGATCCATCAGGAGCTGTGGTGACTGTTCCTCGGTTTCTTCTTGTTACTCCGTTAAGGTACACATAGAGCGTGAGGTTAACACCTGCACCTGCTGCGGTAACACCTTTATCCGTATAGAGTGTTCCGCTTATCGTTTTATCTCCGATAAACCAGTTGATATTATTACCATTGTCCGTTCCCGGATGTGATCCGTCGTGGCTGATCCGTGCCGGTGTTCCGCTCGTGCAGGTCTGATCACGGACTGTTACGTCGTTCATGGTGAATATTGGAGCGACTCCAGTGCCAGCCCAGTCCTTCTGATCTACGCCCGGGTTTGACGACACAATGGAAATGTTATCGCTTGCTCCGCCGTTGAAGGTGATTGTTCCGGCATTGGTTACTGTATTTGCAATGGTTACCGTTTTGAGATTGGTTGGTGCGGTGACTGTCCATTTTCCGCCGGCTTCAACATTGAGTGTACAACCGACACCGAGAGTGTTGCCGAAGGTGATGTTGGCATTTGCTGTGTCAGTGATGTTTCGCCATTCACCAGTTGCGACGATGGTGGCTGTGCCGTTTACCGTGAGATTACGGTTCTGGACGAGGATGCCCTGGGTGATAGTGAGAGTGCCGGAGATGGTGAGGTCTGAAGCAGTGTTTAGAATGGTCACAGTGTTTATTGAAGCAGTTTTATTCACCTCAAGATTATTGAGATTTGAACTGCCTAAATCAAGCGTCTGAGTATCTGTTGCTCCCGTTATGTTGACAGTCTGTGACCTGGCCGTAAATGTACCAAAATTGGTAATATTGCCATGTGCATATATATCAACTAAACCTGTATCCAGAGTTCCGTTTGATATTAGAATATTACCTACTGCTGTCAAATTATTTAAAAGTAACAATACTGTATTTGTTTTATTAACAATAACACTATAAAAAACAGAAGATCTTGGATAAAAATTTTGTGCAGCTGCACCTGAAAATGTTAAGATGCCGCTATTATGATTAAAATTTGTAACATCAAAATTTACTCCGCTTACGGTAGTATTCTGAGGTGAAGCCTTGTATTGCCCCTGATTAGCCACATCATCAGTAATACTGCCAGTTACAGAAACCGATTTACCGACTCCCTGTCCGCCTGCATCTAGCAATCCAGTTCCATTCAATACAACATTTCCTGTTACAAAGAGTGAATTGCTTCCTGTAGTTAGGGAACTTGCAGTTTCAATTGTTAAATCATTGTTCATTGTAAGATCGTTTGTATTTATCGTAACAGTTCCACCGTTAATTCTAAGATTATCAATACTCTGATTATTTGATTTTAATATCTTTAATAATCCTGTCATAGTAAGAGTAGACACACCTCCAGAGACATCAAAAGTACCACCAGTTAAATCAACATTACCACTTGCTGTTATGGGAGAACCAAAGGCTTTATATGTACCTCCAGCGATAGTAAAATCCCCACAGATTAAAGTTACGGGATTTAATGTATTATTAACAGAACCGGAACTTAATTTAAAATTTCCGCAGTTAATAGTTCCTGAATTATTTGCATTATTTATAGACGTTCCATTTACATCTATTGCAACGCCTATAGCCGTTATTATATTTGAATTCAGATCAATAACTCCGCCAGTTAGTGTTGGAGAAGTATTTATAGTTAGATTTTGACTGTTTAAATTTAATACTCCGGCAGTCAATGTTAAAATTCCCCCGGCATTTAATGTCAGATCGTTAGTTGATAACTGGACTGTGTTAGAACCAGCACCACCGGTATTATTTACCTGCATGCTGTAATAATTAGAAACTCCCGGAATAAAAGTCTGATTTACTGTTCCATTGAAAATAACTCTTGAACTTCCAGGTGTAAAAGTATTTGAGTTTGTCCAATGTCTTCCAACTGATGTTTTTAGTAGTCCGGGAGAATAATTTCCTGTTCCAGTTATTAAAACATCATTAGTTACTGTTATATCGAGTGTCTGAGTTCTGGTTCCCGCACTGACGGTCAGGTTGAAGAAAGTTTCATCATTTACAATAACGCCAGTTCCGTTGAAATTAACAGTCGAACTTCCTGCTGTAAATAAACCTACTCCGCTTCTATTCCAATCATGCCCTACAAAAACAATTCTTGCTCCGGCTTGAAAAATCCCGCCCGTTATAGAAAGATCATGTGTAATTGTCGGATTTATTGCAGCGCCTAAAGTTCTCGTTCCTGAACTGACAGTCATATTATAAAATGTCTCAGCATTTACAATACTTCCATTTCCTGTAAAATTAACGGTTGAAATTCCTGCAGTAAATAAACCTGCTCCGTTTTTTTCCCAGTTACTACCGACATAAATAGTAGGAGTACCTATAGATGCATCAAAAGTTCCTCCTGAAATAGTTAAAGCCCCAACTACTGTCATATTTAAACCGTTAAGATTAAATATATCTGAGGAGTTTGTAAAAGTACTTTTTATGTAAATATCGTTTGTAACAATTCTTAAAGTTCCTGTACCATTATGATTTAGAATATTAAACTGTTTTGCCACCGCTGTTCCACCGCTTATTATATCCTGAGCTGCAACTCCGTTAAAGTTTGCAGTTCCTGTCATTGTACAGGTTCCGGCATTTGACCAGTCCCCGGTGATATTGAAAGTCTGTGCACCATCTATAAATGAAGCAGTTGCATTATTAATGTTAATGTTTGTAAATGAACAATCTCCAGATAATTGTATTGTTTCATCTGCTTCTAAAGTCACATCTGTTTGATAGTCAATACCGCTTAGAAAAATCTTTTTACCATTATAATTTATATCAGTACCGGTAAATATCGCTGTACCTGCTGCACTTTTTAAAGTAACTGGATTTCCCGAATCATTCACAACAAGACTTCCATCATTAGTAAATGTTCCTCCTGATGCAATATTTACCGTACAAGCTGCACTGCTTCCGTCAAGTCGTAAAGAATTTCCTGCACTTGTAGTAAATGAACTGAATGTTGATGTGCCATTAATCTGCACCACAGCAACTCCGGAAGTTTGTGCAATGCCGAATGTACCTGAATTTGGAGTGAATACCTGTGTAGCTCCACTTCCATTAAAATTAAGCGTCCCGGCTCCTGCTCCGGCTGTAAAAATTCCGCTTGTAAAATTACCACCGATATTTATATTTTTACCGGCAGTCTGTCCGCTTGCAGTAATAGTTCCTGCTGATGAATCTACATTACTTGCTACTGTTAAGTTGTAATCACCTGTTATATTTTCTCCATTTATTGTAAGGTTTGTCATAGATAAATCACTTGTTTGAGTTCTTGTTCCTGCAGTTATTACAACATCGCCCAGATCCTTTAATACTGCATTACCATCTTTAATATCTCCACTTGCCGTAAATGATAAAGTTCCGCCTTTTGTAAAAGTAGAAGTTGCATTTAATGTAAAATCACCGGCTACATTAAGTGTAGAAGCGGTGTACGTGGTAGTATCATCTATTGTAAATGTCCCGCCGACAGTCATATCAAGACCATTTTGAGTAAATGTACCTGTTTGAAGATAGAAATCTCCGGACATGAATAATGGATTGGTAACAATCGACACCGCTCCGGCACTATTTGCAGTTAAATTTAGTATTGATGCACCTAAACCTTTATTGATATTTACAGTTGAACCGGCTGTGTACATAGTAACATCACCACTATTGGCAGTCCATGTAGCTGCCCCGGCGATAGTAAAATTACCATACACACTGAAAATTGCACCGGTATTTGTAAGAATGTATGTTACACCATTAATTGAAACGTCATTACCGACCAGTGTTCCGCTATCATGTGATATTGTTCCGCTATTTTGTGTTATATTGTAATAGCTTGTACCATCATATCCATTAAATGTGCCTGTGCCGATTGCTAAAGTTGAGGTTGCAGAAGAAAGTGTAAAGGGATTACCAAGGCTCAAAGTCTTATTGTTTAATGCTAATGTTCCGTTTGTTAATGTTAATGTTCCGCCGGTATCCATCTTTAAATCATTTAAAGCAGAAAGACTTACAATGTCAGTCGAATTAACTTCAATATCATAGAATGTTCTACCTGCCCCGGTTCCACCGGTTGTTATTGTCTGAGCCGTTGAACCGTTAAATATTACTTTATTACTGTTATGAGTAAATGTAGCAGATGTAATGTTTAAATTATGTGTTATATTTAAATCTTGCGATAAACTTACCGAACCACCACCGCCATTATTAATTATAATATCATAAAAATTAGATGTGCCGGGTGTAAATATTTGTGTCGAAGTGCCATTGAATGTAATTAAGCGACTTCCATGAGTAAAACTGCTTGTTGTATTAATAAAATCGTGTGCAATATTCAAATCATTAGAAAGAGTTACCGAACCACCAACGCCATTATTAATTTCTATATCATAATATGTTGAAACACCCGGATTAAACGCCTGAGCCAAAGTTCCATTAAATATCACTTTTGATGTTCCTGCATTAAATGTTCCGGAACTTGTAGAGAAAGTTGCACCTGTACAAATTATATTTGATGTATTACCGTTAAAAATTCCATTGGTTTGACTAAAAGTAGCACATGTAATAATTGATGAACTTGCAGTAAAAATTCCGCCGGATATTGCTAACGCACTACAATTTAGTGCATCGGTATTACTTCCTGCATCAATTGAACCATTAGATAAAGTAAAGTCCTCTCCTGTCGAATCAATCACCCCATTTGATAATAAAGTTATATTAGTTCCATTTAAGACTGTTGGATTTCCCTGTAAATCAAGAGTACCCGTTGATATATTAATTACACCACCTGTTAATGTTCTTGTTCCATTAATATCAAGTGCATATGCATCAACATCAATAAAGCCGTTACTCATTGTCAATGTACCTGTTACTGTTACATTATATCCCATAGACAATTTGCCGGTGCCTGAAATTGTAAGACTGCCGTTTATAGTAGTAACTCCTGCTGTTGAATATGTTGCTGTTCCCGAAATAACCAGATTATTATATACCAGTGCCTGAAGCGGTGCATCAGCCGTGTGATAATAATTAAATGTTCCCTGAGAAAAATCAACATTAGTCATTAACGCTTCTGTACCTCTAACCCTTAATGTTCCGGAATTTGAATATGCGCCATTAACGATAAGATTTTCGCCCATTGTATCAAGACTGGCACCAGCAACACTTATATTTAAATTATTAGCAGTATATCCTAAAGCCGGTAATTCAGGGTAAATAGCGTTTGCCAAAATTGTAATATTGTCACCACTATTCGGAACAAAACCGAGATTCCAATTTGAAGCAGTATTCCAATCATTACTAGATGCAGTAGCAAGCCATTCAAAATTATTAGGATTTGCACTGAATGCCCAGTTAGCATTGTTAAAACCGAGATCTTGACAACTGACAGGAGCAATCGAAGCTGATGCCTGGGAGTACTTTACAGCAACAAAATCGGCATCAACTGAGCCTTGATTTGTCAAAGTCCAATTTCCTGTTGATGTCAAAGTTACAAGATTACCTGGACTTCCTGTTAATGTCATAGTACCGGTGACTTGTTGATTAGTTCCTGCTGTAATATTAATAGTTTTACCCGGTGAAGTACATGTAAGATTATTAAATGTAGTGTCCCCGGATATTGTTGCTGTTGTTATAGTATCAAAAGTAACCGTAGAGCCTGCACCTGTAAAACCTCCAGCACCAACAACATTACTCCAATTTCTTTCAACAGTTATAGCACCAGATGAAGTTAAATTTCCTGCTTGAATATCAATATCGCGGTTTACATCAACAGCTGTTGCTACCACATCTAAAACAGCCCCAACTCCATTGATAATTAAATCATTAGCAACAGTTAAAATTCCGATTAATGTTCTTGTGCCGCCTGTTATAGTCAGATTATTAAACATTGTCGTCTGACTTATGACTCCTGTGTTATCAAATATCACCGTTGCACCACTGTGAGTAAAAACACCGACAACAGTAAAATCGCCCCCAACAGTAGTCGTAGTACTTGAAGCGGTAAAATTACCCGTCTGAATAAAACCGCCAATATCAATCGCACCAGCCCCGCCGGTGAATGTGGTTACATCAACATTGCCAGTGACAGTTACCGGTTGATTACCTGAAACAAGATTACCTGCTCCGGTTTGAGTAATATTGGCATTGACTGTTAAACTATTATTTCCCGTAGTTAATGTTGATTCATTAATATTTAGATTCTCACAAATCAAAGCTCCGACGAGACTTCTATCGGTTGCAATCTGAACTTTAACAAGATTTTTCCCGTTACCATTAATCGTTCCGGCACCATCAAAAATTAATGTGCCGCCATTCGCATCAAAAGTAGCACCAGTAGCAGTGAAATTGCCACCAATATTTGAAGTGGCTGAGGAGAATGTTGTGTTACCTGTAACGGTAAAATCTCCATTAACATCAAGCACTCCCCCACCGCAATTCAGATCTCCAGCACCGAAGGCATTGCCCATAACATTAAGAGCATTTGCACCGGTTGAGAGCGTACTGCCCCCGGAAACAGTTAAGTTAGCGAATTGTAAATTCGAACCTGCCGTCTTGTTTGCATTTATTGTTACATTTCCAAGATTATTTGCACAAGTAATTGCAGTTCCTGCAACCCCGTCTAAAAAAAGCTCTCCGACATCATCGGTAAATGTTCCCACGGTAAACGCGTTACCAACACTTACACTTCCTGCCCCCTGGTTAAAAGTAGTACAGGTAAGAGTTCCGTCAATATCAACATTCCCCCCGGCTGAAGTAAATATCTCTGCACTGACATTGCCGGTTACATTAAACGTTCCAACTCCGCCTGTGATAGTTCTTGCACCGGCACCGCCGTTTGTAACATCACCATTTATCTGAATATCCCCTCCGACTAAGGCGTTGAATGTTCCATTACATACTAAGGCGGTTGCAGTAAGGTTATTGCCTGATGAACTGAGAGTTGTTCCTGCATTAATGGTTAAAGAACCACAATCCAAAGCACCGCCAAGGCTTCTATCGGTTGCAATCTCCATATCACCAAGATTTTGACCATTGGATGTTATAGCCCCGGCTCCATCAAAAATTAATGTCCCGCCAGCATTTGTAAAAGTTGTAACGGTAAAATCCCCTGCAATATTAGTATTACCAGCTCCCTCTATAAAAGTAGAAATTGTTGCATTACCGTTTATATCAATATCCCCTGCACCTCCGGTAAGAGAACCTGTGCCAGTGAGTCCGCCTGTGAATAATGCCATCTGATTTCCTATTGTCAGGATTCCATCAATATCAGTAATTCCGCTAACCGATACTCCGTTATTACCGATAGCTATACTCCCTGATGTAACAGTAAGAGCACCATTTACCGTAAGACTTCCTCCTCCGGCAAATGTGTATGCTCCTCCTGCAACTTCAATATTAGTATAACTTACATTAAATACAGTCCCCCCTGCAATGCCGTCATACCGAATCATTCCAGCTGCAGATACCGATGCGACATTTATAGTTTGACCATTTGCCTCAAGTTCAAGCGTTCCATTCGCACCAACTGAAAGTAAAGTACCTGTAGCAGTTCCGGTAATGTTGTAATTATTGATATCAAGAATTCCCTGTGTAGCTGAAATAGTACCGTTATTTGCAAGTACAAAATCGCTGTTTAATGTTACTTGTTCAATATCAGTATTTTTATTCATTGTTATATTGTAAATTGAATTCCCGACCGGGTTAAATGATGTATTAGCGTTCCCGGTCAGGAGCAATGTCGATGCCACCGGTGTAAATGTGCCACCCGTAAAATCTACATTACCTCGAACTTCAATTTGCTCTGTACCTGAGGCTATAATTGCATCGGAATTTATTAGATTTCCGTAAATTGTAAGATCCTGACCGTTTAAACGGAGATCACCGCTAGTATTAGTAAGATCATTTTCGACAATGAGAGGAAGATCAACTATATCAGTGTGTGATGTTGCTATCGCACGGTTAATTGTAAGATTATACAGAGGATTTGCAGACCTGATAGCGTATGGCAATGTATCATTTGTAGTACCGCTGAGAATAATAGTTCCATTTCCATGGTTAAAAGTCCCTAAATTTCTGAATGACCGAGTTGAAATAATTGTGCCACCAAGAGGACCGGAAGTCAAAGTGCCGGTAGGATCAACATATACTCCTGATGAATTGTTTGCTGACAACGAATAGGTATTGACATGAAGTGCACCATTTTCAACTCTTATCGCATACTGTTGATCTGCAACGGAAGTCGAAAGATTCCCCGATAAATTAATTGTACCACCACCATTTATTGTAATTGCACCGGTGCAGGAAGTATCATTCTGAATATTAACTGTTCCCCCGGTTACCGTTAATGCATTAATTGTAAGGCCCACAACATTCTGTATAACATTAGCACCTGCCCCGATAATAACATCATCCGTAGCAAGAGGCACAATATTTAGATCCCAGTTTAATGGATCACTCCATGAAACACCATCAGCACCATCTAAATCAGTATTACCATCCCAGGTAACTGTCTGTCCATATCCTGAAATGGTAAGAAATATACATATTATTTTAATCATCAATTTCATTGTAAATACCCCGTAGATTAAGTATTTGAATAAACAAGCTTTTTTAGGGCATAACTAACCCCTAAACTATTATTATTCACGAATCGCATATTTAATTATACTTCATTAATCGGTTTAATTCATAAAAAAATGGACTATTTAAAACTATTTATTAACCCGAATTTCGAGTTAAATTATAGAATTTAAAAACCTCCTTTTTTGGATTATAATTATTTGTAGGAATACTTACATCAAAAAAGGAGGCAACAAAATGCATTACAATACTAATTATATTACAGAATTGTTTATTTTTGTTGATGATTTTTTCAAATATTTAGAAAAAACAGAGTTTTCTGATCTTCTAAGAAAGTGGAATCCCAATAAAAGAGGAAAGAAAAAGGAGTTGTCGATATCAGAGGTCGTTACTTTAAATGTTGTAAAGTTTATACATCATCAGATGGATTTAAAGTCATTCTATAAAAATGCATTTTTTTATTTAAAAAAAGATTTTCCTAAGCTACCAAATTATGAAAACTTTCTAAAAGCCACTAACCAGTCTCTTCCATATTTGTTATTACTGCTTCAATATTTATTGGCATTTAATAAAGCTGGTCATCCTATTATTTTTGCAGGAGATTCAACGCCTTTGCCAGTTTGCTCAAACAGGAGAATAAATAGGCATAAAGTTGCAAAAAATTATGCACAAAGGGGAAAAACAACTAAAGGATGGTTTTATGGTTTTAAATTACATGGAACAGTCGATTTAAGTGGAAATTTACTCAATGTTTGTATAACTGCTGGAAATATAGATGATAGGAAACCTTTAGATAATATAGTATCGGGCTTACAGGGAATGGGATTATTTGATGCAGGCTATGTAATGAATCAGGCAATTATTGAAGATTTTCTAAAAGATAATATTTTTATTTTTTCGTCAGTAAGGAATAATATGAAAAAAATTATGACAAAGCGACAACATCAAATATTAAAGAAAAGAGAAATGGTAGAAACAACCTGGGATATTTTAAAGGACAGGTTAGGAATAGTAACCTCTTTAGCTCGCTCGATGATAGGTTTATTCCGGCATTATTTCTACGCCATTCTTGCGTATTTTTTTAGAAATATTGCAGAAACAAAGGAAGATGCAAAATGCTTATGTTTTAATATTTACTACCTCTATCATCTTTACTGTCTGTCCTTTTTTTAAGAATTTACTTTTTCTTTGTAAAGAAAAAGTAACAAAAAGAAACTTTATTACCACTCTAATCTAAATTTTCTTCCTCCACAACGACGCAGTTTCAACAATCACCGTTTAATCCGGCATTCGCCGGCGGTGATTGATGAAACTGCTAATCGAGGGTCATAAAATCCTTTTTTCACCCATAAAAAGTAAAAATGTAAAAAACCTAAAAACTAATAAGAAGTCCTGGAAAGACGGAAGCCAATGCCGTCGCCCGTGCTGCCCGGGGGATTGCTGGTGCGGATGCCGACCTGCAAGAGGAGCGCAGGGATGCTCCAACTGCCACCACGAACAACACGGTAAGAGCCCGTACCAGCTCCCGTAGGATTTGATACCGGAGTACCGGCTGTAATACTGCCATACCAGTCACTGCACCATTCCCAAACATTGCCCGACATGTCAAAGAGTCCAAGCTGATTTGCTGTCTTGCCGCCTACCGGCTGAGTTTTACTTCCTAAGTTTGAACTGTACCACGCTACCGTACCGGTTGCTGATGCATTGTTATAATCTGCAGTTGCACCACTTGCCCAAGTAGCCGGTGTCCAGTTTGTCCCATCCTTATAGCTTGCTGCATACTCCCACTCTGCTTCTGTCGGTAAACGATACCCTGTTGCACTAAGTGTAAGTACTGCTGCATCAACGACCGCCACATTCACATCACGGGAGTCTTTTATCACAACTCCACCTGCTGTCTTATAGCATGGGTTTAAGCTTTCTTTTTCTGACAGTGCATTACACCACACGATGGCATCTCGCCAGCTTATCATGGTTACAGGCTCACTGCTTGCGGCAGTTGGTACTGCACCGGCTGTTCCGTCATGTCCTTCTCGTCCGGCATTCTGAAAGTTATAGCCGTTGGTGGTTGCCCATGATTTTACTTCGTACCATTGAGCATAGGTTATTTCATATTTACCCATCGTAAAAGGGCTTAGAGTTACTTCACGCCCCTGCAAATCGGTACTCCCACCAGGTACACCAACACTATGTATCGTATTTGTCAGCGTTGTGGTTGTTAAGGTGCCGGTTACCGGTGATGTCTTACGGGTTACTGAAACTGTGTAATTCTGCATAGTAGTTGAGTCTGCTGCGGTAACAGTTACTACTATTATATTTACTCCGACATTTAATGATTGCGCCACACCGTTATTTGCACTTATCGTGGCTTCCGGGTCAGAGGTAACTCCTGTGAGAATTATACTGTCAGCACTGTTATCAACTTCTATTGCGTAATTGTTAATAGTAGAGTCAAAAACCGGTGTGAGGGTGCTGATATCCGAAGTCAGACCGGATAATGTGGCATTTGAACCGTATACGGCATCTGTCACTTGAACTGTAGCGGTATCGCTTCCTGCCCGTTTTCCGTCGGGGGTAAATGCGGTCACATCGATTCTGTAATATCCTTTTGCATAGGTATTACCCATGGTAAATGCCTGTCCGGTTGCAACAGCTGATGCATTTATATACCAGACATAGACTAAATTATCTGTATAGTTTGAAACAGAAGCACTTAATGACATGCTCTGATTTTGAGGTTTAGTAACTTCAGCACCGATTATTGTAACATCAAGAGGATCGTTCATTTCAGGAGTTATGCCGATATTGATATCACCTGTAGCCTGATTAACATTATCAAATACGATAGAACCATCTGTTGTTTCATCAGCTACGATTCTAACGACTTCAACGGCACCGATTGTCATATATCCATTATCCATCAGTTTTACAATCAATGTATGATAACCGGCAGGAACATCATTCGCTGAGTAATTTGCACTTCCGTTAGTACCGTCAATAGTAAAATCAAGAACACGGGCTGCACCATTCAATGGTGTAAGTGTAGAATCAATCTGCGGAGTTTGTATCTGTTCGTGAGGCCATCCTACAGATAATGCAAGAGAACCGATTCCATCAAAAGGTCGTACGATAATATTCAAGCTGACAGTATCATTAGACTTAACTAATACACTGCCATTACCACTACCTATGGCTTTACCGTCATTATTTTTTGCTGTGACACTTACAGTCCATTGGCCAAAAGCAAGACTTTTTATGACTGCAGTATTACCAGAACTAATAGACTGGGTAAAACTAGCTCCATTTGGACCGGATCCGGTGAGGTCATAACTGGCAGGCTCCATACTGATACCGGGTAGTATAGAACGGCTAACGCTGTCAGTAATAGAAACAATCATTTCCCCTTCCTGTTTTTGGGGATCAATTACAGGAGGTTGTTGGCACCCTGTAATTACGAGAAGCAGCATTAAGATTGCCGAAAATAACATTTTTAACTTATTCATGAAAACTCCTTTTTGCTTAAACCAAATTATTATTTTTATGGTATGAATAATAATAACTCATGTCAATAAAAAAAACTAAAAACCGCAAAAAAACACAAAAAGTGCCGTTTTACTAATAACAATGACAGAATACAATATAAACATAGAAAATGGAGGGTAAACCTATGGCTTATGTCACTAATTTTGAGAGAATTTGGGAAAAGAGAATAAAAAAAAGTACAGCAATAAATATGTTAGATGATAGTGTTCCACTGACATCAATAACAGGATAATTTGCACCGGCACTGGTAAAATTACAAATTGTAACCGCTGACCCGCCATTTATTGTCAAACTATCTATTGTAACACCAACATTCACAGTGGCATTACCACCGGCTCCGATAACAGCTGTGTCACCGCCCCCCAAAACATGGATAATTCGCATCAAGATGCCAATTTAGAGGATCACTCCAGTTTATCATATCCCCACCGGCGTGGCGTCCCACACATAATCCGCCCCCCACCCAAAATTCACCGCAAGAATAAAAAATAAAACTTTTATCATCAACTTCATAAAATATGCTCCATGAATGGGATATACATTAAATTATACTTCATTAATCGGTTTAATACAAAATAAAATAGATAGCGTACAAAAAATTAACATGTTTAATGAACTTAAAATGGAATGTTTTACAAGGGAAAAAACTTACTTTTAGTTACAAAACACAAAGAATGACGCAATACATAATGTATGCGTTATTCGAGGAACGCACTGGTTGACTACCAATATCAAGGGCATCTAAAACAAACTCACATCAAATATCTCTCCTACCTTTATGTGAAACTCCTACCACCCGCGATCTCCGGTGCCTCCGCGTGAAACACTCCTTTTCCTCTCTATTTTGTATTCTGTACGTGTAATCTCTTAATAATGTTAAAATCAGTTTACATTTATTAAAATATATCTTATAATGTAAACCATAGTTAACTCAGAACTGCAAAAAGGAGTCAAATATGATAACAGTTTTTGCTGACAAAAAGGAAGCCGGCACACTGGAATATCTTCCGGATGAACGGGAATATATTTATAATTATTCGTGTGATAACCCGGTCTCACTACGAATGCCTTTCAGTGTAAAAAGTTATGTATCCCGTTTTCATATTCACCCTATTTTTGATATGAACATGCCCGAAGGGTACCTGTTTTCATTATTTAAAAACCTCCTGACCAAAGAGTACGGCGAGATAAATGACTATATACTTTTTACCCATCTTTCAAAATCCATTGACGGGTATCTGACGTATGAAAATCAATTGCCTTCTGAAGAAAATCAATACCCGTATCTCGAGGATGTTTTAAAAAGCACTGATGAAAATCTTTTTAATCAACTTGTAAAACTTTTTCTTAACAGATCAGCTGTTTCTGGAGTTCAACCAAAGGTACTCACTTCATTTTTTGATAAAGCAGCACTATCCTGTAAAGAATATATAGTAAAAAGTTTTACAGATGAGTATCCTGATCTTGCTGAGAATGAATTTTTCTGTATGAATGCCATGAAATATGCCGGCATCCCTGTACCTATATTCAAAATATCAGATAATAAAAAACTCTTTGTAACGCAGAAATTTACATATAACTCATCAAATAACTCATTTTATGGATTTGAAGAATTCTGCGTTCTATTTGATTTCAATAAAGAACAAAAATATAATGGAAGTTATGAGCAGCTTGCAAAAGCTATTTATAAAATATCAACATCAAAAGAAAATGACTTGAAAATATTTTTTAAGATGATTATTATGAATTTTCTCCTGAAAAATGGGGATGCACATCTCAAGAATTTCGGTATACTCTATACTGCTGATAAGAAAAAAAGATTTCTAGCTCCGGCATACGATGTAGTTTGCACTACCGTATACCTTCCTCATGACAAACCTGCTTTGACACTGTATGGGGGAAAAATTTGGGTAAAAAAGCAGACACTTATAAGATTCGGAGTGGAATATTGTCTGCTCGATACGGCTTGTGCTTTAACACTATTTGATGAATGTGTTGAGGCGGTTCTTCTTATAAAACGCGAAATAACTCAATATATCCTTGATAATGTTGCATTTAAAAAAACGGGTGAAAAAATGATACGAATAATTGATTTTTCTCTTTCTGAAAACCTCAATACCACGTTTAAGGAATTGCCTGATGGAATTTTATGAAATTGGTGAGACAATAAAAAAGGTCAGACTGACAAAAAAACTTACCCAATCAGAACTTGCAGGAAAGGCAAATATTTCAAGACAGACTTTAGCAAAACTCGAAAAAGGAAGTATAGATAAAATATCACTTCAGGTCTTTGTTAAACTGCTTGATGCACTTGAGTATCAGCTGCACATAGAGGAAAAAAAACCTTTTTACTATTTTGATCCCGAAAGTATACAGCGGTAATATTTTAGAAGTGCCAATTTGTTTTTCTGCGGATACTTACTTTTAGAAACTCCATACTCAAGTTCGCCGAGAGAAATAGCTGAAAGTTTAACTTGTTGAACTTCTAATTGAGTTATCCTATGAACAACCTGAACAAGTTTCTTATTTATGATATAAATGCAATTATTTGTATCAAGCAGATATATATTACAAACCAGGGCGTATCTGCATTTCCGGTTGATTTCTGCCATTTTCCATAAAATCGTCCGGAAATTCTGACAAACTTCTTTCAAATGCTTTCCATGGATGCTTTTTTGAATATTTACCTCACACCGTCGTTTTGTATCCGGCGTGAATATGTTTCATTACATTTCGGTTGTTAGCTTTTTATTTCTTCCCATTTTTCAAGAACTAAATCAGGAATTATGGAAAAATGATTTTTATTATTAGTTACAAGAGACATGTTCATATAAATTGCAGTTGAAGCAATTAATAAATCCATATCATCAATTCTATTACCATCTTTTTCCAGTTTTGCCTTTAATTCTCCAAATACTTCTATAACTCCCCTGTTTACATCGATAATAGGGAATAATTCAGAAATTCTAATTGCAGTTGCTAAATTTTTTTCCGGATGTTGCGATTTTCTCGCACCATACATTAACTCTCCAAAAGTAATTACAGAAATAAATTTTGGTATATTTTGATTTTCATACATCCAATTATTTATTTGTCGATTTCCTTTTAAACTGTAAATTAAAATATCTGTATCAATCAAAAATGCCATTATTTGCTCCAAACCGGGTTGATTGATTTCTTCCTTGTCTGATATCTTTTATTATAACTTCTGCATCATTATCATCAATCCAGGCACCAGTTAATGCCAGAAACTCAAGAGTTGTATTTTTTAATTGCTTTTGATTCGAATTCAGGTAATTTTCCAGAATAGTAATTACCTCCTGACTTATTGAACGGTTTTGCATTTTAGCTGAAGTTTTTAAAAAACTATACAATCTATCATCTATATCACGAACTTGTAGCGTTGCCATGATTAACTCCTATTTTTTATTATAGCATTACTTCATGAAGATACAAGCAATATGCATGAACAATAATCGTAAATTTTACCAATATTATAAAACTCTTTTTCTTATTTGAATTATTTTTTTCTATAAAATGTATTTCTGACTCATTTATTTTATAGATTACCATTTGTAAATTCTGCTTCCCGCCCGATAGGGATCAAGTTCAGATTTCCAACTAAAACCAGCATTAAGGACAAAAAATTTCAAAAATAAAAAATTCAATTTAATTCTTCTGCAATTTTTTTATTTCTTCAATTGGCAGTTTAGTTAAACGACTGATAGTCTCAAAATCAAAACCCTCTGAAATCATTGTTTCGATTACTTCAATTTTTCCTTGCTCAATTCCCTTCTCTATACCTTGCTCTATACCTTGCTCTATTCCCTGCTCTATTCCTTCTGCTTTTCCATCATCAAACGCTGTATCAACAGCACTTTTTATATCCCAATATTGAAGCAAACTTTTTTCATAGGCTTCGTGCTGTTCTTTATTTAATGCCGCAATTTCTGCTACTTTAAAACCTTTTTCAAAAACAGCTTCTTTCAATATTCCCGGAACATTTTCAAACTCAATTAAATTCTTTAAGAAATAAAGCCATTTTTCAAAGTGAGTATCTAATTCATTTTCTTTCTTGTTAAATCGAGGCATTTCTATAAAAATATATTTTAATTTATCATAAAATTCTTCACAATACTGATTCTTTAAAGTTACTATATTTTTATAATCCTTATTCTTTAAATCCTTATCAAATTCAAAATCAAGGATTGCGATGCAGTATACAGGTTTTAATTTGAAATTCCATTCTCCTTTTTCAGCTTGCTCTCTGATTGGAAAGGTTGTGTAGAATACAGCTCGATCCTTGAAAAAATTGATTTTTGCCTTTTGCATTTCAATAATTATTTTTTCACCACTTACTGTTTCGCAGTAGATATCAAAAATTGCCTTTCTATCTTCTGAAAGTTCACCGGGATTTTCATTATTTTTAAATGTTAAATCAGTTATTTTATGCTTTTTATCAACAAGTTCATTAAGAAAATCTATTAATAAATCTTTATTTGCTTCTGTTCCGAATAATTTTTTAAATCCAAAGTCTGTGTAGGGATTTATATATTTTGACATTTTTTATTCCTCAATAGTAATTTTAAATTAATCTAATCAATTTCTGATTATTTTTCAATCATTTTATTGTTTATAATGAAGTAATTTGATGGTGGAAATTAATATTTAATTTCTAAAACACTTTGGTATAATCAATTTTCAGAAGTTGAAAATTCTTTATTTCATAATTTTCTAAATCTCTTGCACAATACTCTTTTAATCTCTATCTCTGTAAGATTTTTCTATACCCTGATGATAATTCACCATAAATAATAACTTTTTGTTCAAGCGGATTAATATCCTTTTTTGAAAATTTAAAACGGGTTTTCCCGGTAAATAAAGCAGACCTGCCATTCAATAGAATCTCCAAATTCTCAAGGTCATAATGTGTTGGAATAATTATTGAAGGTTTCAATTTCACAATAACATCATTTAAATTCTTTGCATCATTAAAAGTATATAGTACCGGTAGTATTGCAATATCTATTTTCCCAAAAGTTGCTATTTGTTCATTAGTAAGAAATTCCTGACCAAAATCGCCAAAATGACCGATTTTTATATCATGCACCTGTATGAGTGTTATGCAATTTGACGGTGTAATTCCATCTTTATAGTACGAAGTATGTGAACTGCCAATTGTATCAATTGAAAAATATTCATCTTTAAATGTACCCGGTGTCATAAGAAGTTTGTCACTTGTACATTTTTCATAAAAGTTTTTTTCATAATGATCTTCATGGAGATGACTTGCAATTACATATTCTTTTTCAAATTTCTTTTTGCTGATAACTTTCGGATTCCAGATATCCAATAAAACTCTATGATTATTGTAAATAATTTCTGTTTGTGCGTTCTCACCTACATTAATTGTGACATATTCATCTTTGCATCCCGTTATAAAAAATAGGAAAACAAGAATAATTGTGCTAAACGAATATGGTAATAATGTAATTTTTTCTTTTTCCATTTTGTTATACTACTAATTTTTAGAATAAATTGCAAAATAATCAATGGCTTTGCATTATTGTTTAAACTCTTATCAATAAGTTCCGAAAATTAAATAAAAATTAAATCAAAGGTTTTATCATGCGTTATTTTTATCCTGCATTAGCGTTTCTACTATTTTTCGGGTGTAAATCAGACCGGGTCGTTTTACTTGACGGAAAAACTGGTGCCACAAATTATATAGAAAAATACAAAATTGATTTTTTATCACCGATTCAGGCGTATCGAAGACAGGGTTTCCGGTATAAAGTTCCTGAAGGCATGACTGAGTCTCCCGCAGATGCATACCGGTATAAATATGATAATCTTTTATTAGATCGTGGTGCAGATTATTTTTCAAGCACCATAGTTATTGCGATTCGACATTATGATCTTAACAGTTACGAAAAACTAAATGATTTCAGCATAATGGATCAGAGTAATTTAAAAAAATCGGTTACTCCATATTACGAAAACGAATGGAAACCGACTGCTCTTGAAGATAAAAATATTGAACATGAAAGTTTTCAGTTTTATTATACCATGCAGAAAATGAAAGTGTATCAAAGATCAGTGTATATTAAATCAGAAAATACAGTTCATATTATTTCATTATCTACATTATATAAGGATTTTTTAAATCGTCCGGAAAGTGAAGGATTCTGGAATTCAATAAGAATTGACTGATTTTTATTAAGATTTTTTATATTTTTCCGAATAACTAAAGAGTGGATTATTAAAATGAGGTGGTCATGGTGCAAAAAATTATTACATTATTAACATTACTGTTTATTGCAGGTTCATTATTTGCTGAACCAAAATTTGATACTATTAATGAGATAAAAAGCGATGAAACGAATCCATACTTTCCGCTTGTTATCGGACAAAAATGGGTTTACTCTGTTAAAACAAAAAATACTGAAACAATCACGAACTGGGTTATATCAGCTGCCGAATCAATAACTGATTCAGAAAATAATTTAAACGCTGTTGTCGGTTATAAAGTTAATGTTCAGCCAACGAACGAAGTATTCTATTTTATAAATTTCGAAGGATTTATATGTAAATACGAAAAATCAGAAACCGGTAATTACGTAATAAAAAGGTTACTGCCGGAGTCTGCAAATACAGATTATAACTGGATTAGCAATGACACAACATTTATCATCACAGAAATGAATGATACTGAAATACGGGTGGAGTATATATCCAATACCGACTTATTTTCAGGTTATAACATATTCAAAAAGAATATCGGTCCGAATGAAATGTATATCTATGAAATTGCAAGCGCCGATAAAAACGACTTTCTCTACAAATTAACCGAGTCAAATATCGATAGAGAAGTTCAAACGACTACAAAAACGGTGACAGAAACAGTAAAAACAACCGAAGTTGTAACTGTTGAAAAAGAACCGGTGACAGAAACGATTACAATTGAAAAACCAATTGAAAAACCAATTGAAAAACCAAAAGAGACTCCTAAACAAATTAAAACCATCACAAATGTTAAAGAACTTTCTGTTCTCAATACAAATTATTACTATATTCAAGCCGGGTCATTTGTTATAAAAAACAATGCGTTACGGGTTTGCAGCGATTTACTTGCACGAGGTTATCAGGCAATTGTATATGAAGATGCTGACAGCCTTTATAAAGTACTGATTGAAGGTCAGACTGATATGGAATTAAATCATAGAAGAGTGAAAGAAGAAATAAATGCAGGCGCATTTATTAAAAAAAGGCTTAAATAAAATTTAAGGTTAAAATGCGGTTGATAAAACAATAAATATTTGTTATACTGATCGATGTGTCTCCTTTCATTTTCTAATCTAACTTATAAGCAGTACTTAATTGTACTGCTTTTTTTTTATTGATAAATTTATATTTTTAGATTAGTATTTAAAATATCTTCTTTCCTAAGGAAATTAAATGAAATCTAAAAAAATAACTCTAATACTAATTTTACTTACTTTACTATCGATTCCATTATTCAGCTCGACAGTCGGAGTACCAACTGAAATGGCTGATCTTGTGATTCAAATAGGTTTTATTATTATAATAGCTAAAATATCAGGAATTATTTTTACCCGCTTAAAAATGCCTGCCGTTCTCGGTGAATTAATTGCCGGTGTAATAATCGGGCCGCACTTCCTGGGTTCTATTTCATTTCCGGGTTTTCAACACGGCTTGTTTCCTCTCATAACTCATGGCAATCTGCCTGTTTCTTCAGAATTATATGCTATTGCGACAATTGCATCCATTTTATTATTATTTGTTGCCGGCATGGAAACAGACCTTGCATTATTTTTAAAATTTTCTATTAAAGGCTCAATTATTGGTGTTTCAGGGGTCATTGCTTCTTTTGCCCTTGGTGCGATAACAACTGCTGTATGGTTTGGAAAACCCTTTATGGATCCGACGTGTTTATTTATGGGTGTACTGTCAACTGCAACTTCTGTTGGTATTACTGCAAGGATTTTTTCAGATCACAAAAAAATGGACACTCCTGAGGGTGTAACAATTTTATCTGCTGCTGTTATAGATGATGTTATCGGTATCATCTTACTTGCTATTGTTATCGGTATAACCGGTGTTTCCAGCAGTATAGAAGGAGCATCGATCGATTGGAAAGTAATACTGATGATTGGAATAAAGGCGATTAGCGTTTGGCTTGGAGCAACAATAATAGGAATGTTACTTGCATCAAGAATAAGTCGTTTTCTAAAAATCTTCAAATCAGTTTCAGCATTTTCTATGATTGCACTTGCATTGGGTTTTTTACTGGCGGGTCTTTTTGAAAAAGAAGGTTTGGCTATGATCATTGGTGCGTATGTAATGGGGTTAACACTTTCTAAAACAGATATCGCTTTTGTAATTCAAGATGAAATTCACTCAATATATAATTTTTTTGTTCCGGTTTTCTTTTGCGTAATGGGAATGATGGTTAACTTACATAATTTATTTTCATTTGAAGTTCTCATTTTTGGTTCATTATTTTCCGCTCTTGCTATTATTGCAAAATTAATAGGATGTGGCACCCCTGCATTATTTCTCAATTTTAATTTTCTTGGCTCCCTCCGAATAGGTATGGGTATGGTTCCACGAGGAGAGGTTGCACTTATTATTGCCGGAATCGGGTTATCATCCGGAAGATTGAACCCGACAATGTTTAGCATTAGTATTTTCATGACTTTGCTCACTACATTATTGCCTCCACCATTAATTAGTTTATTAATAAAAAACCCGAAAAAAGGAACTAAAAAAGATGTTAAAGGGTTTGATTCAACAATAATTGAATATAGCTTTCCTTCCGGAGAAGTAAGAGAACTGATTGTTTCTAAAATTCTTTCATCTATTGAAAATGAAGGTTTTTTTGTTAATAAAGTTGAAATGGATCAACCTGTTTTTCATATGCGTAAAGATGCGGTGTTTTTTTCAATGAATTATGATGAACAAAAAATTTATTTTAATTCTGATAAATCGGATGTTTCTTTTATAAAAACGGTTGTGTATGAATCAATTCTATCGATTCATGATGTTATTAATAAATTAAAATCTCTTGCAAAACCCGATGATATGAGAAAAGATCTTGTGTCTGATAATTCAAGAATTGAGTTTAATGTCTTTAAAGTTATTACTAAAGACACTATTAAAACGAATTTAACCGGTGAAACAAAAGATGAAATTATCAGAGAACTAATTCAAATTCTTGCAGATCAGAATCTGATAGAAGATCAAATTGAAGTGTATGATTCAGTAATGGAAAGAGAAAATGCCATGAGTACCGGAATGCAATTTGGTATTGCACTTCCTCATGGAAAAACCCATACCGGGGTTTCTCAAATGGTTGCAGCCCTCGGAGTTAAAAAGAAAGGCATTGATTTCGACTCGCTCGACGGAGAACCATCAAAAATCTTTGTGTTATTAATATCAAATAAATCAAATGCTAATCCTCACATACAATTTCTTTCCGCTATAAGTTCAATTCTCAATTTTGAGGATGCCAGAGAGAAAATTCTATCGTCAAACTCTGCGGAAGAAATCTGGGATGTGCTTAATGAATATCATAAAGGTAACTCAAAGTGATAAAAAGGCCGTTTACTCATTGAATAAAAAGGCGTTCAAGTCTTTACCGGTAATTTTAGTGTATTCGTTAATAAGATTCATGAGTAACAATGTGTTTTCCTCTTTTTCAGATTTGTAATATAACAGCTCGGTTTCTTCTATTTTCAGATCAAACCGGCTGATTATTTCTGCTGCATAGTTTTTCTCAGCACTTCTATATTTTTCAGCTGAATATTCAATTTTCAGTTCAGTATCATTTATTTCTTTAATGATAGTAGAAATCTCATTTTTTATGTTTTCAGCAGCATTTCTTCGTTCTGACTCAAAGATTTTTATCTCAAGTTTTCCGCCTGTAATTTCACTTTCCAACTTTCGCTTTTTTGAGACAATATCGATAAAGCTAAAAGATGGTATCTCAATGGTAATCGATAATTGTAAATCAAACGAAGCTTTTTCACCAAATAAATTCGAAACGCTTTCACTAAAGTTATTTTTTTTAAAAGAAAATGGAGTGACCGGCGTAATACTAAACTGTCCGGTAAAACCGGGAGTTATTAATGAAACCTGATTATATTCAGAAATAAGTTTATTCAGATAGTTTATTTTTTCAATAGTGATAACCGGTTGTATAGTATGCTCATTCGATATTGTATTTCCCGCATCTAAAACAGCAGACTTCACTTCTTCGGGATGTGGTAGCGGAACAGTGATAAAACTATTAATCTGTCTATTGATTTCATTCAATTGCTGATAAATAATGCCAATTTCTTTTTGTGATTGTATCATTTCAATTTTTTCAATCATCTGCTCATATTTGTTTCTGTTATGTAACGAATCTTCAATAATAAACTTTTTTGATTCAACAACATTTTCAAGTAATGCTAATTTTTGTGATAATGATGAATGTTTAAGAAAAAGCGTCATGAGTAATACCGTAAAACTGTTTTTGAAAAACAAGGCATTTTCCATGCCATACGATTGTATTGCAGCATTATATTCTTTCAACCTGTGATAATCAGCTAAACTCCCGGATAAAAACTTTCTTCCATATTCAAAACGTACTATATTATTTAAATTTGTATTATACGCATAATCTTCTGAGAACTGACTGATGCCGGTTTGCGATGTAATTGAACTTCTGATAAATCCGCCCGTTGGAAATTGCTGGAGAATTGAAAAGTCCCCGCTCATACCAATACCAACAGAATCATACCATTCACTATTTGAAGAGTTATTAACCTGAAGATTTATGTCAGACGAACAACCAAAGGTACTGCTGAAAACAGGATGAAATTTTGATAAAACATTTTGATTATGTGACTGTTTTATTTTCTCATTACCAACTTTGAAATAAATGCTTTTATGAAACGATGAATCAATTATTTCTTTAACCGTTAATGGATAAACATAAAAAAATGACAGCACAAAAAATAGACATACGTGTATTTTCATTATTCACCACCGGTTATTCTTTTTAAAAATGTGCTTCGGGCTGATTTAATGGTCACCCGAACACCAATTCCGACAATCGTTTCTATTTTTGCAGAGTCAATTTCTTTAATCTTTATCGTGGTTATAAAAGATCTATTAATCGCTACCGGTGCAATATTCACAATAATTCCTTTAATAATTCCGGCCTCAAAAGACGCACTGGAGTTTAATTTTATTGTGCAAAGACTTCCGGTTTTCAGTTTATTTATTTTATTTTCGCCAACTTCAACTCGCGCAACATAATTTCCCGGTGAATATACAAACCCGAGACATTCACCTTTACTGATAAATCTGCCCGGCTGATAATCGGGAATCAGCTGAAATTTAAACCTTTCATTTTCATTCAATAACGAGTTAATCGAAAATATACCAGCCACTGGTGATGTAACTTCGGCCTCATTAATCAGCGTCATTAAATGATTTTTCTCATACTGCAGTGAATTATTTTTTAATTGTATTTCAATTATATTTTTCTCAAGACGATTGGTATTGATCTTATAATTACTTATAAATTCATTACGATAAAACCGTTCATCTTCCAGTTTCGATCCGCTTACCGTTCCACGATTCTTTGCCAGTTCAGTTGTTTCAAATCTATTGGTATGATAATCATAGCCGTTTTCATACTGTTTTTTTAGAATATTAATATCTGTTTGGAGCACATTAATTAGTTTTTCATTCAATGTAATTTCTTCTGAAACATGAGTAAACTTATTTTTTTCATCTGACAAATCAAGGGTTAAAATAGTTGCGTTATTTTTAACCGTGCCACCGTCTGAAACCGCTATGTTTTCAATCCGTCCCGATGAGTTACTGAAAACTGCCCGATACTCTTCAGGTATAATCACCCCGCTTGCCTCTATGTATTCGGGAAACAGCAAAATGACACCGGTTCCCGCAATTACTGCAATAATAAGGCAATACAAGACAACAAGTATTTCCTTCATTCGCCTCTGACCTTTTTTTAAGAATGATGAAGCAATATCAGAGAAGTCACTACCGGAGTTCCATGTTTTTATATAATCCATAATAATTCCCCCTGTAATCAACTAATTGATCATGATTTCCATCTTCAACGATGCAGCCGTTTTCCATAACAATAATGCGGTCTGATTTTATAACATTTGAAAGTTTATGGGTGATACTGATAACAGTGAATTTTCTATCGATTTTTTCAATAACCGACTGAATATTCCGTTCATTCTCAGGGTCCAGCGCACTTGTCGCCTCATCGAGTATTATTACAGACGGATTTAAAAGAAAAATTCGTGCCAGTGCCAGTCGTTGTTTCTGCCCCCCGGATAAATTGATTCCTTTACTTCCATATTCAGTAAGTAGTTTCCCCGGTAATTTATAGACAAATTCCAGTGCATTTGCCTGTTTTAACGCCTCATAAATTTCTTCATCGGTTACATTTAAATACCCTGGTAATAAGTTCTCGCGAATTGTACCGGAGAAAAATGTATTATCCTGTGGCACAATTCCGATATTTTTGCGTAATACCCGGTTTGGAATATCATGATAATCAACGCCATTGAGTTTGACAGTTCCACTATCGGGTTTATAAAAAGAGAGTAGAATATTTGCAAGGGTACTTTTCCCCGACCCGCTTCTGCCGACAACTGCAATGCGTTCACCCTGATTTATTTCAAGATACACATTCTGTAAAATCACACGGTCATTATATGAAAAACGCACGCCATCCAGCCTGATATTTCCGGGGACTCTGGCAATAGACTCACAATGTTTCACTTCATGAACATTCGAGTAGTCCGTTACAATTTCATTATACCGGGCTAACGGATTAAGCGTTTGTAACAGGAGCCGCTGTATATTTAAAATCGCCGATAAACTGCCGATTGATATTTCGGATACCGCATTAAACATGATAAAACTGCCAATTGTAAATCTTCCGTTTATAATTTCAAATGCGGCAATAAAAAAAATCACACTATTATTAATCGCTTGTATCTGACTGCTTATAATTCCCCAGACATATTGAATTGTTTTCCGTATGATAGAGTTCTTCTTTACTCTCATAAAACCTGCGTTTATTCTTCTAAAAAAACGCGACTCAGCAGAATAGGATTTAATTATCCTGAAACTATTAATTATTTCTGAAAACACTGTTGTAATTGCAGAATTATCATTCCATACTTTTTTCTCAAGAAATCTGTCTACAACAGCAAATTTTTTACTGATACAATATAAAACCGGAAACGGTAAAAACCGCACCAGTGAAAGTTTCCAGCTCAATATAAACATAAGCGGGAGGTAAATAGTTATGACGACTGAATTCTTTATTATATCGAGATACATCGATTTTAATGTTTCATTCACAGCAAGACAATCGTCATAAATTCTATTTACCTCACCGGAACTTTTAGCGTCGATCTTCTTTTGTTCCATTTTCAGGACACTCTTTGTAAACCATTGTCTTAGATTATAAAGAGTGCCTTCACTGATAAGACCGGCGAAAAAGTCCTGAACAATACTAAGGACGAGGATAATAAGATTTGACACTATTACCCCCGCGAGTAAAACAAAAAGATACCTGATATCACCTGAAGGGACGGCTTTATCAAATATTCTTCTCTGCAACATAACCGGTAACAAACCGGTTATTGTTACAGCGGAAAACAATAGAGTAACAAAAACAATTTTCCTGGTTCCGGGATAATTCTGTTTGAGTAACTGTTTGTATGGCTGATAATGAAATAATTTATCCACCATGATACAAACTCACTCTGCCGGTAAAAACCGCAGCAGCCGATGAAGTATCTTCAATTTCACCGGGCCACGGAAAATAACTGTTTGGCATATAACAATTGACAGATTCAAAATCACTTCCATTTACATTTTTAAACTTCTCATTGGCGATAGTAACAACATGATCAAAATACGCCGGATACGATGGAATTGATGACGCGGATGAAACAACCAGAATTCCCTGATTAACTGCATCTAAAGTTAATTGAAACAGTTGTTCTTTATAATATTCTGAAAATGAACCAAGACTTAGATTGATAACATCCGGTTTTATTGTAATACATTTTTTTAACGCTTCAATAAAACATTCCTCATACCCTGATTTATTCTCATCAAGAATATTGATGATATGATATTCATTATGCGGATATATCGAATGTATAATTTCCGTTACCATCGTTCCGTGTCCGTGAAAATCACGTAAAACTTTCTCAACACCGGGATACAATGCACCTTTAATTATATCCTTATAGTGATACTCTGTTACTGAAAGACACGAACAGTCACCGTCAAACCCGTTTATTATTTCAGTATATGATTTAATACACATCGATGTATCAAATGCTTTCTGTTCATCAATTCCACTGTCTACAACGCAAATAATCATTGTTTATTCCTTACGCATCAATTTGTATACATTCTTCACCGACATTTCTTCCATTATAGAGATATTCTCTTGCACTGCAAAAAGTCTGACTGCAGAAAAACTTACTGCCGCACGAACTGCAACTTTCCTTTACCAGATAAGGCCATCTGATTTCACGAAAAACCCGGCTTGAATACCAGATGTCTTTGAAACTTATATCCCTGATATTACCGGCAACTGCTGAATGAAGTGTACACGGTCTCACATCCCCCGACGGCCCGATAGCACAAACCCGTTTACCCGCTTCACAATCGGTAATTGCAAACAAAACCATGTCCGTATTTTTCATTTGTAAATCACGAATCAATTGTATACATTCACTATTTTCGTGATTGGTTAATTTTAATTCTTTATTCAACGCTTCGTTATGACTCATCGGCGCATAGAGAGAAAAGAAGATTTCATCTATCCCAAGTGACCGTGCAAAATCAACTGATTTTTCAACCTGACCTAATGAATGTTTTGTAATGGTAAAACAAATACCGACTCTCGGGATTTCTGCTTCCTTTAATAATGTAAGAGCTTGTATTGCAGTATCAAATGAACCTTTTCCTCGAATATAATCGTTTGTTTCGCTATCAACTCCGTCAAGACTCACTTCAACCTGCCTTACACCGGCATCTTTTATTTTCTTTGCCGTTTCTTTATCGATTAAAGAACCGTTCGTTTGTATTTTCACAAAAAAACCTTTTGACACAGCATAACTGTACAGTTCCTCAAAATCATCACGTAAAAATGGTTCACCGCCCATAAATGTCAGATGAAAAACATTCTCATCCCGTAACTGATCAATTACCAACTTCTTATATTCCTCAGTATTTAAATAAGGTCTTTCTGTTTTCACTTCATTTTCACAGTATTCCGAGGCATAACAGGTTATACATTTGAAGTTACATTCATAATTCACTTCACACACCGCAAACCAGGGCGAAGTGCTGTATAATAGAAATTTCTCGATGTCTTTCTGGTCATTTAATGTATTATGCCAGTTAACAAGTAACCTGCTTTTTTTCCCGATTTCAATACCGGTTTTTATGGCAGTTCCAGCCTGACCGCTCAGGTGCAAAAAACCTTCTTCGTGCATGTAATAAATAAAACCGGTTATGTCAGACACATCATACTTTCTGTTTCCAAACTCTTTTGAAAGCGTGTCAATAATTGCTGAAATTTCTTGCCGTTCATTCATGAGTTCCCACATTCTTCCATAGAAATTATCAAGTAATATAACCCGGCCGTCCAGTAAAGACATAATCATATAGGTATCAAAAAATTCTTTTTTATAAGCACTTTTTCGCGGGTCAATCATAACAACAGCGTCATATCGTATGTCATTTTTTTCATATATAATCTGTTCTTCACGACTAAAAGCATACAATAAATTATTTTTTAACATTGTTTCCATACCATCCAATAAATCAGGTATCGTTATTTTAATTTTTTCAAGACATGATTCACCGAGTATAAACATCATGTTTTTTCCAAGCCCGATTGTATTCCATATAATATCTTCAATCGGATCTAAAACAAACGTTTCTTTTGTAATGTGATTATAAATCAGCCTGCCCTCAATACTTAATCGTGTTATACAATCGGGGTTTTTCTGAACTTTGAGGTGAGGGTTAACAACTTTTCGTATGATGTCGTTTTCACGAAGATAATCTAATGCATTTAAATCGGAAAAATCATTAATAAACGCAGCACCGCCATTGGATGTGAGAATATCAAGATACTTTATGATTTCGGGTCGATCAATAATTAATAAATCACCGCTTGTATGAAATAAAATCTTATAATACCCGTCATTAAACCGATTAATTTTCAAATCAGGGTTACAATAGAAAAGTTCTCCTGCACCACGTTTATTCGAGTATATTTCAGGATGAACAAGTGACCGTATTTCCTCTGTATGTTCAGGAAGATTTGCTATGTATTTAGAATCTTCTTTAATGAAAATAATAATATTCTGTCTGTACCACGGGTGAATCGTATCGTTTTCCCAGATTGCTTCCCGTATAACATCATACCCTTTGAAACCTTTTTCATTAAACTTCTTTTGCCAGTAAAAAGGCCATCGCTCATTAACATGGCCGGGTCCGCCCTGTCCGGGAATCGCTGCTGAAAATATAATAACATCTGACAAACGTGTTAAATTATCTATATACATATCAGCTCTATTCTCAGGAATATGTTCACCAACTTCAAGAGATAAAACCATATCAAATTGTCTATTTATTTCTACAGGAACCGACCAGTCTCCGCTTATAATTGTTTCATCATCTGAAATAATTGCATCATCTGAAAAATCAATCCCCAGCGTATCTTCTATTCCATGTTTTCTGAATTCGTTTAACCAGATTCCATGTCCGCACCCCGCATCAAGAACTGATTGCGGTTTAAAAAGGTCTACTATAAGCGGAACAATTATTTGTGCAGAAACCTGCGTTTTTGCATCTGTTATTTCATATAGTTCATTTGTATATTTAATCATTTTTTTCTCCATTTTTTCATAAAAACCATGGTGGAGCATTACTCCACCATAATTTTGTTAAAATTTACTTTTTAGATCATTCAAAATTGTTGCAGCTAAAGCCTGGTTCTTTATTTTTTTCTCATTGTTTTTAAACCAGATTTTTGCATCTTTATTTCTTTTTTGAGCTATTTGAAATAAATAGGCAGTAACAAAGTCATTGATGGTATTTGTTTTCTTAAATTGATTGTCTTTTCGACGTAACAATTCTTTGAAAACCACATCATTCAATACCTCTGATTTATTCAATTCATTACCTTTAAAACTATAAGAAAAATAGGTATGTCCAACTAAAGAAACTGAAGCTGTATCACTTTTTATATCCCTGCCTATGAATTCATAATTTCCATCATTATCTGAATCGATTATTAATTCAAGTCCTTCAATCTCAGCTCGTTGTTTTAACTGTTTATTGTCATACGAAATGATTTTAACAGCATAGAAAGCATTCATAAATACGGGGATCATAATGATTTTTGTACCATCTTTAGTAGAATTCCGTACATACATTAATCTATCACTACCTCCTAACACGGTATTCAGACCTTTTTGAATAATTCTTTCCTTATATGCTTTAGCCGGTCTGTAATACAGCATTTCATCGTTATTTATTGTATCAATTTTAGTCCATAAGCCAGCAGAATCTGACTTATACACAGTTATTGAAAACTCAGGATATAACTCATCGGGATTTTCAGTGTCACCCCCTACGGTCATGACAACAAGTTCAGATTGTTTATCATTATCAATGTCTTCAATTGTGTAACTGGTAAATTCATTATTAAAAACCGTATCAATCCGGTTATTATTGACAGTATCCGGTAATGGTGTACTGTTAAGTTTTGTTCCAATTATAAATACCGCACAATAAATCACCAATCGAATTACGCTTATTAACATACGTCACCTCTTTTAATATTTTTCTTATCGAGCTTCTTGCAAAAATACTCTTTTTTATAAAAAAGTACTCTTTTTTTATCTCGAGTTTTTGCAAGAAGCTACCCTGGTTGCATGGTCGAGCAGCTACAGTAATTTGGTACCCCGAAATACTGCGATTCAGCGACCAGACTCTAATGCGATTAGATCGCATATGGCGGAAGCATAAAAAAAGTACCCTTTTTTTCATCAAGAGGGAATATTTAGTACTCTAAATTTCCGTCTTGATTTTTGCAAGAGCCTCTATCGTTTATCTAAACCAACAAATTTTACTGTTGAACCTTTATAATAACCATTCAATAACGAGTCTCCGTTATATTCTTTTAATGGATTAACTCCATTGCTATCATAAATTTTTAATCCGCTTCCTGTATTTGTATAATAAAACATGTGATCATATCCGCCATTTGATTTTATATCAACAAAACCATATCCGGCATCACCAACCGCAGTACCGCTTCCCTTTCCGGAATATGATTTGGTATAAATCTGATCCACTGTTACTTTGTTTCCGTCCCATGTACCGCCATTATAACCTGCTTTTGTTGCCATATTATATGCATTAATATCACAATGAACATCAGTTGTGTTCAAAGGTGTCTGAATAACACCGGTTATATATGTCGGAGTTGAAGGTCTTGACGGGCTCGTTACCGGAGTTGCAACGGGAGTACTTAAGCCGCTACCGCCTGAACCTGTTCTACCGCATGAAGCACTACTATATCGTACACCTGACGATGATCCTCCGTATGACGAAGATCCGCTTACTGAGGCTGAACTACTGCTACCACAAGAACCTCCACCTGAACCACTACTACTTGAATACGTAATACTGCTGCCACCACCGCTTATGCCACCGGCAGATGCGCCACAGAATGCAAACCCGGAAACCGTTTTTTCATTAACCAACCCCATAACAGGTACTTTAATTTTTTTCATTTTTTCTCCTTTTTTTTGATGTCTAAAACTTCGGGATCAACTGACTCTTATATTTATTCAAAAAAAGTGAAAAAAGACCGCGTTTTTTAGAAAATAATTTAAATATTTTTTTTCAGATTTTAACTATTGAAAAATACCGGTATAAATGTAATATAGTATGAAATAAGCCACTTTAATTAAGGAAGATCAATTATGTCTAAATTCAAATTAGTTAAAGAATTTTTCCAATATATAAAGGAAAACAAAAAACTATGGTTACTGCCGATTCTTATTATTCTCGGCCTCTTTGGAGCTGTTATTCTTATTTCTCAAGCACCGGCTCTTGCTCCTCTAATATACAGTCTTTTTTAAGGATTTTTATATGAATGATTCGTATATACTTGGTATTTCTGCATTTTATCATGATTCATCTGCATCGTTATTGAAAAACGGTATTATTGTTGCTGCCTGCCAGGAAGAACGGTTTTCAAGAATCAAGGGCGATAGTAATTTCCCCGGACAAAGCATAGATTATTGCCTGTCAGAAGCGGGGATTACCATAGATCGATTGGATCATGTCGTATTTTATGATAAACCGATACTTAAATTTGACAGGATACTATCATCCTATATACACACAGCACCAATAGGTATTCGTTCATGGCTAAAAGCGATTCCTCTCTGGCTCAAAGACAAACTATGGACAGAGGATACGATTAAGAAAACCCTCAAATACAACAAAAACGTTTTGTTTACCGAACATCACCAGGCACACGCAGCAAGTGCTTTTTACCCGTCACCATTTAAAGAAGCTGCAATAATCACAATTGATGGTGCCGGAGAGTGGGCAACAACAACAATCGGTAAAGGTATTGACAACACCATTGAAATAATAGAAGAAATCGGGTTTCCCCATTCACTCGGACTACTCTACTCGGCATTTACATACTACTGTGGCTTTAAAGTAAATTCCGGTGAATATAAACTGATGGGGTTAGCACCGTATGGTGAACCAAAATATAGCGACATTATATTAGAAAATCTCATAACACTCAATGAAGACGGATCATACATACTTCATGAAAAATATTTCAACTATATTTCAGGCCTGACAATGATTAGTAAAAAATTTGAAAATCTTTTTGGTATGAAACCAAATAAACCTGATATTAAGCCGACCCAATTTTATATGGATATTGCAGCATCAATTCAGCAGGTTTTTACAACTGCTGTTTTAAATATTGTAAGACGGGCAAAAACGGTTACCGGACTTGATAATCTTGTTATTGCCGGAGGAAGTGCATTAAATTGTGTTACCAATTCAGTTATTTTGAACTCAAAAATATTTTCTTCGCTATTTATACAACCGGCAGCAGGAGATGCAGGATGCAGTCTCGGAGCGGCATTATTTGTTCATTATAATTATTGCGGCAACACAAGAATTGTTGATAAGAAAACTGATAGTCAACACGGTTCATATCTCGGACCGGCATATACAGACTATCAAATCAAATCAATTTTAGATGAACACAATATAGTATACACATTTGCAGATGAAGAAAAACTCATTGATTTCACCGTTGACGCTTTAATAAATCAAAAAGTTATCGGATGGTTTCAGGGACGAATGGAGTTTGGCCCCCGGGCTCTTGGAAACCGCTCTATACTTGGTGATCCACGATCTGAAACGATGCAAAAAGATATGAATGTTAAAATCAAATTCAGGGAATCATTTCGCCCGTTTGCACCATCAGTGCTTGAAGAAAAAGTTTCTGAATGGTTTGAAACAGATTCACCTTCACCGTATATGTTATTAACCGCACAAGTTAAAGAAAATAAAAGGATTCCTTTTGATCATTCGATAAAAGGTTTGGGCATTCTCGATTACCGGCGATCTGAGATACCGGCTGTTACTCATGTTGATTACTCTGCAAGGATTCAAACAGTCAATAATAAAACCAATCCTGTCTATCACACATTGATTAATCGATTCTATGAGAAAACGGGTGTTCCTATGCTGATTAACACATCATTTAATGTTCGCGGTGAACCGATAGTTTGTTCTCCGACTGATGCCCTTCGGTGTTTTTTTGGTTCAAATATCGATGTTTTAATTATTGGAAGTTTTATTATTGCACGGGATAAACAAATAAAAAAAATGGATATAAAAAAATGGAAAAAATCGCTTACGAGAGATTAATAAAAGAACTTAGAACATTTTCTTTTTCATTTGCAATAGGTATGGCAATTTTGTCAATTATGATGCTCTATAAAGATTATGAATATTACCTGATTGCTCCGCCAATTATACTGTCTTCATATCATTTATTGACCGGTATTTTCTATCCGCTGTTTTCCTGGCCTTTTTTTACCATAATGAATACTTTATTTAAAATAATTAGTTTTTTTCTTACAATCTTTACATTCTCTTTTATTTTTTATGGTATAATCACTCCGGTATCTTTTATTTTACGCCTTGTAAAAAAAGATCATATTGCAAAAAACAGCAATGGATGGATAAAGCGATTGCGTAATGATCCGAAGCAAATAGAAAAACTTTTTTAGCACAAAGGAAGTAACAATGAGGCTTATAGTTAAACCGGTTAAAACAGAACGACTCCATCTTTACACAGAAGAAAGTACTGTATTTATAAAGGGCTCAATTGATTTACAATATCCTAAACCAATACTTGAACCATTTTTCACCGACCTGCATAATGATTTATTATATTACGGCTTTCGATTTATCACACTTGACATAACCGGATTAACATTTATCAATTCATCCGGTATTCGTGAGTTGTTAGCATGGCTTATCAAACTCACGAAACTGCCTAAAGATGACCGGTATGAAATATTTATTAACACTCAACTCGGAGTTAATTGCCAGCAATCTATTTCAAAATCATTTACTCTCATTTACCAGGGCGCGAAAGTTATTAATAAAGAAATTATCGTATAAACACTCTAAATCCCCACATATCACTGACATCTGATGAATTAACACCTTCACTTCTATATCCTGTAGCACAATCGGTAGAGGCATCACTCCAGGAGCCACCCCGAATTACCCTGTTTACTGCTCCAGTATCCATAAACGGATCCGTTGTAACCCAACCGCTTACATCAGCATGATATACGTCAAAACAAAATTCAGAAACATTACCGGACATATCAAATATTTCACTTGCATTAGCAGTCTTTGTTCCCCGCGTATGAACATTTGCTTCACTATTTCCACTATACCAGGCAACTGCATCTATGGTAATCACATCTGTTTCACCACTTGCTTTAGACGAATTAGACAATGAAGTATCACTAACAAATCGAGCTGCATATTCCCACTCTGCTTCTGTTGGTAAACGATAGCCGGTAGCATCCCATTTAACAACCGGCGTATCAATACCACCTTCTGTTGAACTTCTAATCACATTAGAATTACTTAAATTGTAACATGGAATTAAACCATCTTTTTCACTTGCAGCATTGCACCAGACTATAGCATCACGCCAGCTGATTGAAGAAACCGGTTTATCCGATGTTGTATCAGATACTATAGAAGTAGTAAATGTATACCCATTTGAAGATGCCCATGTAACTACGCCGGCCCATTCTTTATTAGACACTTCATATTTGCCTGCACGAAAAGAAGTCAGATCAATTGTATGATCCTGAATCATAACATCTGTTGCGTCTTCAAAACGCACCGTTTCTATATAATATCCTTTTGTAATCATGAGCGTATATATTTTTACAGTCACCTCATTAGTTACTCTGAATTGTATCTGATTCCCGCCTGCCTTCAAAGTTAGTGGTATCGCAGTATCACTTGTATGCGGAAGAAATGAATCATTATTCTTTGATACTTCAATTGTTGCATTCGGATTAGAAACAACTGGTGTCAATGTAATTGTTTCTTGTGAATTTTCACAATATAATTGATAATTATATATAACCGGTGAAAACACGGGTTGCATATCGAGCCCGGTATTAATTGCTAAACTTGTTAGATTAGCATCATATTCTTTGTTAATTGTTACTTTATAATTTTGAACAGTAGTTTTATCCTGCGCTGTTATTGTAATAATTAATGTATTATTTCCGCTTTTCAAATTAATAACATCACTTTGCTTGCCACTGATAATTTCTTGAAAGACAGTGCCATTTAACGAATACTCAATTTTTGAATGACCGACAGAACCGGTTGCTATTATCCTGTAATTAGAAACATCATGTTGTAATGTAGTTGAATAACTGAATATGGTTTTAACAAATACCGGCGATAACTGTCCGGAAGAAACCTTTAAATCTGCTAAAAAAACTGTACTGTCAAAAAATTCCGGTTGTTTTTCAAAAACATCGCAGGAAATTAATATACTCATAATAGAAATTGTAATGATTGATACTGCAACTCGAAATGTACTCATCGCCCCCCTCCTTTAGTAAATGAAAAATCAAATGAATACCGTAACGCAAGTTGCGTTGTCTGTCCGACTTTAATATCCAATGAGATTTCTTTATCTGCACTTTTATAAAGAAACAAAGGCACGCCAATCGAAACCAGCACTACCCCTAACGACATCAAACTGACACCGGACACAAACAAACCTAAATTAGTATTGTATATTGAAAGATATTCATCGTATGTGATTGTATAATTTGTATATTTACTCCTTGCATCTCTCACCGAATCAAAATAATAAGCAGTATCAAATATGAATATAGACAGTCCTGTAGCAATAAAAACAGTCCCGGCTCCAATATTGGCAATACCAATTTTATTGGTGAGAGTAAGATCAGTAATATTTATAGTTGGTAAATTTAATTTAATATTGGTATCTTTTTCTATTGTTTTGACAGCTTCTACTATTGATGCTTTAAAATAATTTTTAATCACCTTAATATTTCTAAGCGATTTTTCAACGGTTACAATTTCATTCTTTTTATTTATTGTTTTTGAATAAATGGTAATAACTTTTTTCTCATCAATTGCGACGATATTATAAAATACAAAATCAACATTAAGTTTATTAATTATATCGGTAAGATCACTATCAAGTAAGATTGAATCTATTGAAATCTTTTTTTTCTTTAACGCTATAACTGTATCATCTCTATCAATTACTTTAAACCCTGAATTCTTTTTGATTTCATCAGTAATTGAATTTAACGTTTCTTCTAAATCACTTTGATTAACTGAATATGATAAATTATAAACCGGCAAAACAGCTATTGAATATACTTTATTAATATCTTGTGAATATGCTAAGAACAAGGAAAAAATAAAAAACAAAGAGAATATAAACTTCTGCATATGCCAATGCCCCCAAAAAAGTTAATTATATCATATAAATTATCAATTAAAAAAAAAATTGTAAATACTATTTACCAAAATGAAAGTTTCTATTAGAATACAGTATATTTTCACTACCAATCGGGACTCAAAATGAAACAAAAACTAAGCAAGTCATTATTATTCTATGATATTATTGCATTTATATTTATATTTATCTCTGTATTTGTTATTTTTGAATCAGTAATTAAAAAAATTTTTATAAGTTATGGTACTGACCGCTTTAAAAATGAAATTGATATTCTTCAATTCGAGCTTTCAACGGGCATAGCGTCACTGGAAGAAAAAGTTAAACTTGACTATAAACAGTTTGCTGATGAGTGTTTTAATTACCTTGAAAAATCGTATTTATATAAAGCCCGATATGATGATTCTACAATATTTTTCATTTTCCCTGATAATACTATAAAAGGCGGAAAGAAAACTGATCAGAATTTCCAGTTACTTGAGAATGATAATTATACAATATACAAAAACCTTGTTTCAAATACCAATGACACTCTGATTAATTTTTCAATTAATAACATACAATATCTTGGACTTATTGAAATTTCTAAAACAGGTATCAGAAAATCTCTTTCCCGTTCAGACTCTGAACTTGTCTATCCTATAATACTGATTGGTAATAAAACTTCTGATTTCTTCTATTTAATAGATATAACACGAATATTTTTTATAGCATGGTTATTTCTTATTTTAAGTATTATCGCAATTTTTAAAATCAGACTGACCGCGAAAGCCGCTTTTGATATTAAAACAATTAGCGGAATGTTACGGGATGAAAGTACCAATATAAGAACTCACGGTGTTATCGGTGAAGCGTTAAAAGGAGTCAATTCTGATTTTATTGAAGTAAACGATTTAAATATTTCATCAATTGATTTAAATAATGCACTTATTGATTTAAAAAATGTAGTCAAAGGTGTTACTAATAATGAATTTTTTATTGGGACAATTACCGGAAATAAAGCGATTACTGAACAACATGAAATTAATTGTTCTGTTATGTTTCTTGATATTAAAGGCTTCACAACTATTTCAGAAAAACATAAAGCAAAAAGCATGAAAATCGGTATTGCTATTTTCTCAATGGTTGGTGAAATCATCAAAAAATATAACGGTGAAATCAGAAAACTTCTTGGCGATGCTGCATTAATTACATTCAAAGACAATGATAAAAATAAACCTTTCTCAGCAATTAATGCAATCAAATCAGCAATTGAGATTCTTGAGTCTGTTGACACATTAAAAAACGAATTAAATAAAGAATATAATCCTTCAAACGTGAAACAATTTGAAATAGATTTTAATTTCAGAATTGGAATTGACTCAGGTGTTGTTAATGAAGGACTTTATGGAACTCCTGATAATTTTGAATACGGAATTATTGGTGATCCGGTTAATACTGCTTCACGATTTGAAGGTTTAAATAAACAATATTACACCAACATACTCATTAATGAAAACACTTATAAAATGGTAAACTCGTTAATTTCCATACAAGATAATCAGAAAATTAAAGAATTGTTCGATTACTCATTCTTAATTCTTGATGAAGCACGAACAAAAGGCAAGGAAGAATCAGGAAAGATTTTTACTTTGTATAAGTCGATCGGGACAAATATTCAATTATCCGGTTGGAAACAACCTTTAAATCATCTGGCATTAGAACGTTTTTTTAAATCATATAATGAATTTAAAAATAGCATTGTATTATGGAAAAAATACAAAATCGAAGGCAATATAGATGCGTATGAAACAATTAAAACTGTTTGGTATAAACTAATAAAGGACTTTGCAGAACTTGATACTACATATTCATTTCATCCGGCAAAACAATTTTTGAAGCTTATGCTCAAATTTGAAGATTATGAATTGTTTGAAAAGAATATACAATTATTTACCGGTAAAATTAATTTTGAACTCAAAACGCCTTCAGATGACTGGTTACTAAACAAATTACTAGCACGAGAATTAGATAAATAAGGATTAAAATATGAGAAGTTTATTAAATATGATAATTTTGATAATTGCAGGGGTTTTACTATTTTTTTTAATGCAAATGACACTTGTTTATTTAAAAGATAAAAAATCTCAAGTAGTAATTGAAGAACCGGAATTTTACATGAGTCTGCTTAACAGAACTGAAAGTGAATTACTTCTCAATGAAAAAAATGAATTGTTAAAAATGCTTAATGAAAAAGTTAAACAAGGTTCTTCCAAAAAAATCAGTAAAGAAGAACGAAAAGAACTTGATGAGCAAATTGCAATGATTAAAAAAAAAGTTGTTGAAAATGAAAAAAAACTTGCTATAAATCAAAAAGAAAAAAATGAAGTTCTAAAAAAAGAAAAAGATAATGAGGCAAAAAATAAAGAAATTTATACTCAACTTATTAAAAAAAATGATGAAAATAATAATTTAATAATGAAATTAGAAGATACCGAAAAAAAAATTGATGAAATTAATGAAACCATAAACAGTTTTTTTGATTCAACAAAGGAACAGCTCATTTCTATATATAGTGATGATAAAAAAAGCTTAGAACGAATTAATGAAGCATTTTCAAATGGCAAACAAATTGAACTTATCTCTACAGAATTAAGTAACATTACACCGGTCAAAGAAGATAAAAATTCACCGACGGATAACAAAGCACTGGAAAAAAAATACAAAACTGAGTTAGCAAAAAAAAACAAGGAAATTACCGGCTTGAAGAAAACTATAGCAGAAAAATCAAGCGTTATAATACCTTCGGGAAGTATTAATATAGCGCCATCGATAAAAACACTTGATACTATCATTGAGTCAAATTTTAAAAGTAATACCGAAATATTCAAGCAATATAATGCGTTAAAAAAAACATATAAAGCAAATGGTGACCATGTTGCGTATATGACTAATCTATCTGCACTTATTGGCACTGTTGTTACAAAAGACCGACAGGAAATAACTGAAAGGGATGCAAAAAATGCTAAAAATGCGGCTGAGATAATGAAACTTTTAAAAACAATTGATGAGTTAAAGAAAAAATAGATTTTTTTCCTGTTCACTGCTTTTTTTAATGGAGAATATGATGATTTCTAAAATTCCAAAATGGATTCTTGCCGGTTCAATACTACTTGCATTTTGTGCAGGTTTTATTAATGGAGTCGTATTATTTGGAAATGATCAATATGCAGTATCACATATAACAGGAACATTATCACTATTTGCACACTCTTTATCATCTTTAGAATTAAATAAACTGATTCAATCTTTATGTATTATTTTATTTTTCTTTTTTGGAGCAACTTTAAGCGGGTTAATAATTCAAGGAAGATCATTATATTTTGGAAGAAGATATGGCGTTGCTTTATTAGTGGAATCTGCTTGTTTATTTGTTTCAATACTATTGCATGTAATAAAACTACCGTTTCTTAGTGTTATTTTAATTTCTTTCAGTTCCGGACTGCAAAACGCTTTGGTTACGACATACAGTAATTCAATTATCAGAACAACACATTTGACCGGGTTACTAACCGATCTTGGAGCAGCCTTAGGTTGCTTCTTATCTGCAAAAAAAATCAATCACGTTCAGGTTAGACTTCATAGCTCGATATTTTTCAGTTTTCTTCTCGGAGCTTTTTTTAGTGGATTACTGAGCAAATATTATGGGTTTTTATCAATACTATTTCCAACTATAGTAATTTTCCTCTCAGGAGTGCTATATACGTACATTTCCATCGAATATAGAAAACATCCCGAGAGACATACAATAACTCATACTTCTACAAATACGATCTAACCTCGAATGAAAAAGAAGGCTTATAAACATACAGGCTTAGGGGATTTTAATGAATGTTAACTATAAGAATGATATAAAACCGATTTCGTATATTAAAACAAATGCTGGTGAAATGCTAAATCATGTTAATGATAATCATAGTCCGATTATTATTACACAAAATGGATTTTTAATGTAAAATTAGAAATTCCATCTCATTCAGGTCAAGTTAATAGCAGATACTATAAAGTTTTTTCATTATATTTGAAAAATTATATTCCTAAAACTGAAAGTTTTCCCTTAGGAGATACTTCTGAGGTTTATTATTTAATTTATGACAATTCTACAGATACAAATAACTAAATTTAACTAAAAAAGTTGAACGATATATTGTAAACTACACTTTTTTGATTGCTAATTTTGTTATATCATTAGAATTTGTTGAACTAATATATATAAGTTCAAATTATGGGTCTATCATCTGAATTTGCCCCTGATTTAAAGGGGATTGAGACATTTAACATTTTTTAACATCCTCGCATTAAAACTTCAGTTCTCATTCATGAGGAAAAGTTTATCCGGTGGCAGATAAATAGTTTTGGTTCTTTTTGTACAATTAGAAATATTCGGACAGTCAGACTTTGCCACAGTCATTTCAAATGTAACTTCCCCGGTCTGTAAAACTAATGTCGTTGAAAATACTCCTTCAATCGTAGAAATAACTTCAGCTTCAAACAGGTTTGTATCCGGCTTGTCTTTCGGATTGATAATTATGTGATGCGCTCTTATACCAAGCATCACTTTCGTTAGTGCATATGTTCTTTTCTTGTTTAAACGCACTATTAAACCCTGTAAAAGTACAGTATAAAACACCTGATCTTCCCCTATTATTTCAGCTTCAAATATATTTTTACAGCCGGTTAGTCGTGCAGAAGAAACTGACACCGGATTTTGAATTATCTCATGTTTTGTGCCGTATTGAGTGGATAATCCCTTATCCATTACCATTATATTATGTGACATACTGAATGCCTCTTCAATATTATGCGTTACAAGAAGTGTTATTCCATTATAATTATTCCTAATGATATCTATGAGTTCTTTCTGTACAGTATGTTTTATATGAACATCCAATGCAGATAGAGGCTCATCAAGAAGAAGGAGTTCCGGTTCGGTAATCAATGTTCTTGCAAGTGCAACACGCTGCTGCTGCCCTCCCGACAACCGGGATGGAAGTCTTTTTTCCAATCCGGTAAGGTGTACCCGCTCAATCATTTCTGCTACTTTTTTTCTTTTTGCCACATCATCCGTTGTGTAGAGGCCGTATTCGATATTCTTATAGACGTTTAAATGTGGGAAAAGTGCATAGTTTTGAAATACATACCCGATTTTACGTTGCCGTGGCGGAATATTAATTTTTTGTTCACTGTTAAAGACTTCTTTACCGTTTATCCTGACACTGCCGGAGTCGGGGGTGACAAGTCCGGATATACATTTTAATGTTATACTTTTTCCTGATCCTGATGCGCCGAGTATACCGAGAACACCTTTGTCTGAGCTGAATGACATGGAAAGATTAAAATTACCAAGTTGTTTATGAATATTTACTTCAAGCATAATTTCACTCCCACCTGTGTAATTTTTTTTCCAGACGGTTCACTACAAACAGGACAGACACTGCAATGATAGTCATGATAAAAACCATACTGTTAGCCATATCTTCATTTCCTGCCTGAAGAGCATCGTAAATGGCGATACTCATCGTAAGCGTTTTATCGGGAATACTTCCGGCGACCATCAATGTGGCACCGAAATCTCCAAGTGCCCTCACAAACGCCATCGAGATACCGGCAAATATCCCGGGCCATGCTATCGGTACAATTATCGTAAAAAAAATATTGATCTCACTTCTTCCCAATATCCTGGCAGCATGTATATAATCACTGTTTATACCGCTCAATGCCACTCGCGAAGATTTAATTATATACGGTAGTGCAACAATAGTTGATGCAATAACCGCACCTGTCTGATTAAAAACAAGCATAATATCAAAACGATCTTCAAGAAACCTGCCAACAGGGGATTGTCTGCCTAGCAATACCAGTATGTAATAACCCAGCACGGTAGGTGGCAGAACTATTGGAAGATTGGTCAGAGACTCAAAAAAATCAGATACATGGTTCTGTTTCCGTGCAAGACAATAAGAGAGTGGCATCCCGACTATAATACAGAGCATAGTCGAGATTAAAGCCACTTTAAAAGATAAATATAATGGAAACAGGTTTATATGCTGTATCATCATTTTATTTCATCAGGCAGAACAAATCCGTATTTTTTCATGATTGGTCTTCCGTTTTGGCCATTAACGTATTTGATAAATGCACGTGCTTCTTTTTCAAATTTTGTCCCTTTCACAACTGCTATTGCCTGCCTGAGAGAATTATGAAGTGCATCATCCAGTATAATAAAATTATATTCTTCATTATTCACAACCGATAATGATATAAATCCTGCCTCAACATTACCTGTTTTTAAAAGTGTCAGCGAATGCTGAATATCCTTGCCGTAGACAAATTTAGATTCCATTTTTTCCCACAATTCGAGTGATTGCAATGTTTCCTTTACTGCCAAGCCATACGGTGCGTGTGACGGATCTGCTATTGATATTTTTTTGAAGTCGGGTTTTAACAAATCCTTTACATCGTCAATTTTAAGCGTGCTGTTTTTTTTAATTGCAAGTACCACCCTGCCAATGCCATATAGCTCCTTTGTATCTGCAATTATGCAATCTTTTTTAATGAGCTCATCAACAAAGTTGACATTCGCTGATGCATAGACATCATAAGGTGCTCCGTTTGCAATCTGTTCTCTTGCCGTCCCGGATGAAGAAAAAATAATCTTTACTGGAGTGCCTGTTGTTTGTTCAAACGACTCACCAATTTCATTAAATGCCAATGCAAGATCGGCAGCTGCTGCAACAGTAAGTACTCCATCAACTTTTTTTGTGATATTATCCCGGGCATTTAGTCCGATTGTCAAATAAAAAGCAATTGCTAAACATACAAACATACCATATTGTCTCATAATGAAGCTCCTTTTTGTATGTTTATAGCAAACGCCATACCAGGCATAAAAACATATTAAACAAGCAGATAAAGCATCTATAGAATAAACAATTATAGAGTGCTTACCTGAATGTATGAATCATTAATGTTTAATACATTTATGAACCACTTTAAATCGATAATTATATCCTCTATAGAGCTTCTTGCAAAAATACTCTTTTTATCTCGAATTTTTGCAAGAAGCAACCACTAATGCGATTTTATCGCATATGGCGAAAGAAAAAATCAAGTACTCATGATTTTTGCAAGAGCATCTATATACAAAGAATTACTTATTATTACTACGAATGTCAAAAAACATGGTATATTATTACTTCTCTTTTAACACTAAAAAAGATTCATAAGTTTACTTGACAAAATACCGGTTCACATCATAATATCCTCATTCATGAGGACGATATTATGATGTATAAATATTAAAAAAATAGAAAGAGGTCATCAATGGATTTAAACAAATATCTTGAATATGTAAATTGGAATCAAACCGGTCTTGATCATCCGGTAGTTGATTTTAAAACATTATCAGCATTACATAACAGGCACATTCTGACATTTCCATTTGAGAACTTTGATGTGTTTTTAACCGGTGAAACTTCACTGCAACACGATAAGCTATTTGATAAAATGGTCAATCAGAAAAGAGGTGGCTGGTGTTTTGAACTAAACGGTTTATTATACAGCATTTTGAAGCAAATTGGTTTTAAAGTCAGACCGCTTATGGCACGAAATCGTTTGGCTCCGGGAAAACCGCGTACTCATCAAATACTGCTTGTTGAATGTGAGAATCAAATATACCTCGTTGATGCCGGTTTTGGAGGAACCTGTATACAAAAACCGCATCGCCTCGAAAATCAGTACATTCAAAATCATGGAGGGTTAGACTTTAAGCTCATTCTGCAGAAACCTGAAATCACTTTCAGCGGAATACAAGAACCGGACAATTGGTTGCTTCAAATTTTAAAAAATGATGAGTGGAGTAATCTATATGAATTTACTCTTGAACAATTTGAATACGAAGATTTTATCATCGGTAATCATTTTCATACAACTTCACAATTATCACCATTTACAGCTCAGCGTCTTGTGATTAAAGTACACCCGGAAACCAGATGGATTCTGATTAACAAATCAGTTCGTGAATATGTGGTTGAGAATAAAAACGAAGTAATTAATAGAGAATATATCATTCAGTCTGCTGAAGAATTGAGAGCTGAACTTGAAAAAAATGCAAACATTATTATTTCACAGAAACAATCAGAGGTGCTTTTTAATGAAGAACCTCCAAAATCTGTTTTGCAGTATATATAATTGTATTGAATACACACTCTGGTTTTTTTGCAACTTTTTTAAACCTTCGATTTATTAATTTCTTCTGTTTTCTCTATTTTTCTCATTATGACTATTTTACGGATAAGATCTTCAGGTAGTTCTTTTACGTTATTAAATTGTATCGCCCCTTTACTTGTGGTGTATTCTTTTATTTCTTCCTTTAATTGCTCCAATACATTTGGCGATGGATATATACCGATATGGTTTTTAAAAGCTCCATAGTGAATTAAATTCCCATGCCAGATAATAGTTGGCAACTGATATTTTATTGCTTCATCTGCATCAGGAACTTCTTCATATAATATTTCTCTAATTCGCAAAAGTTTTTGTTGAATATTCTCTGGAAATTGGGAAATATAGTGTTGTATTTCGACTTTCATGATTTCCTCCTGAAATTTAAAATCCATATACCAATATATCAAACCATTTGCATCACCCCCCCTTGTTGTTGTAAAGGAGTTGAAGACATTAAAATTGTAATGGGTGATAGTATATCACTTCTTTTTTAATAAAACGTACAGAATTATACTAATAAATAGATTTTTTCCAGATTCTTGTAGTAAAATATGTACCTGATTTCGCCAGCAAATACAGTATGCCGGAAATGAGAATTGTGACTGAACCGGTAGGGAGATTTAGCATATAACTTACCGCCAATCCGGTTGACGTGACTATCATACAAATGAGTACGGCTAATAATATCATTACTTTCATTTTTTTTGTAAATATACCGGCTATTGCAGCAGGAATAGTTAATAAAGCTATTACCATGACAATTCCTACGATGGTTATTAATAATATTATCGTTAATGAAATAAGGAGTATTAAAATAATCTGATAGATATATGTTTTAATGCCTCTAATCTTCGCAAATTCTTCATCAAAAAAAATTGCAAGAAATTGATTATGAAATAGAACGCTTGCAAAAATAATGACACTATTTAAAACAACAATGATGAATAAGTCATGAATTGAAATTAATAAAATATTACCAAAAAGGTAACTCATCGGATCTCCATATCCGGGTGTTATATAAATAAAGATTAATCCGATTGACATACCAATTGACCAGATAGCACCTATTACTGTGTCAAGCCTTTCTTCTTTTTTAATTATCGTGTAAGAAATAATAAGACCGGTAAGTAAAGAAATAATTAAAGCCCCCGTGATTGGGGTAAGAAAACTGATTCCCGCAACAGTGCTAAGCCATAGTGATAAACCTATTCCACCAAGTGATGTGTGGCTGATTGCACCTGCTATATAGGTCATCCGTTTAACAACAACAAATGTTCCTATTATACCAAATGCTATGCTGGATAAAATGCCGGCTATCAGGGCATAACGGATAAATGATACATCAGGATTTATAACTGCGTAAAAAAAATCAATCATAATGAATACCGGACCCTTTTTGTTCATGAGGTGGAATAATAGTATTGTGTCGTACAATCTTTGTAGGCACGCTATATGATGATGAAATAATGTCACTGAAATTTGAATCTATCGGATGCTCAACTATTTCTTTGTTTATACAAAATACTCTTTCTGTGATACTCGACACAAAACCTGTATCATGAGTGACTATTAAAACGGTCATTTTGTTACTGATATTTTTTAGAAAATTGAGAAGGCTTTTTTCATTATTTGAATCTATATTTGAAGTCGGTTCATCCAGTAAAAGAATATCTGCATCTGATACCAACGCCCTGGCAATAAGCATACGCTGGCTTTGACCACCGGACAAACTGTGAAATGATTTTGTTTTAACTGATTCCAGCCCGACATATTCAATCATTTTTTCGGTTTTCAGTTTGTCTTCCTTTGAATAAAACCCGATTGGTTTAATAAGACCGGATAATACAACCTCAAAAACAGTAATAGGATATTTACTGTCAAAATGAGAATGTTGCGGTACATAACCAATGTGACCACTATTGTATTTCGGCGGTTTCCCATTGATAAGTATTTTCCCGCTGTCAGGAACTAATAAACCGGCAATGAGACGAAGAAGAGTTGTTTTTCCTCCTCCGTTTGGTCCGATTATTGTGACTATCTGATTTTTTTCAATCGAAAAATTAATATTTTTTAATACGGCATTAGTTCCATACGAAAATGAAAGATTTTGAATCTCAATTTGACTGCCCACATTATACCTACTTAAAAGATTTTTCAATTTCCAAAGAAATTGATTGTAGATTGTTACTATAATCCTCATGTAAAGGGTTTACTATAACTACAGTTCCGTTGACTGCCTGTCCGATTTTTTTTGCACTCTCCCGGGAGAATTCGGGTTGAGCAAAAATAATTTTTACCTTTTCTTTGTGCGCCTCTTCAATTATTCTAATCAACTGAGCAGGAGTTGTTTCTTTACCGCCTGTTTCAATAGCAACCTGTTTTAACCCGAATTCATCGGCAAAATAACCAAATGACGGATGAAATACAAACAGTAAACTTCCTTCAAAAGGTGCTAATGTTTTTTTTAAATCAGCGATTAATGCATCAAGTTCGTTTATTAAAGATTCATATCCTGTTGTATATAAAGAGGTTTTAGCGGGATTAATTTCAATTAAAGCGTTATAGATAGTTCGGGCTTGTATTTTCACCAGCGAAGGTGAAAGCCAGATATGCGGGTCGCTTACACCATCTTCATGATGCTCATCTTCTTTTTCGTCCTCATGATGATCATCCTCATGGTGTTCACCTTCAACCTCATCTTCATGATGATCGTGAGACTCCAATGTCCGTTTGGTTATGCCGATTGAAGTGTCAACTATTCTAAGTGATGTAAGTGTATTTTGAATTTTTGGCAAAAATGTGTTTTCAAACGCAACGCCAATGGTAAATAATGCTTTTGCATTCCCCAAAGACATTACTTGTTGCGGTGTCGGTTCGTATGTATGAGGGTTTTTTCCCGGTGAAACAAGAACTTCAACTTTTACCGTATTGCCTGCAATTTTTTCTACAAAATATTTTTGCGGCAGAATGCTGACAAAGACAGTGAGGTCGTCTGGTGCTTGAGTTCTTTTACATCCCGTTGAAAATAATGCAAGTAGAAATGAAAATGTAATGAGTATTAACGTCCGCATTATGGATCTCCGGTTTTAAATGCAATTTATTTGCATTTAAGGTAATATTATTCTATAAAAAAGTCAATCTCAAAAATAATATTTTGGAAACCGCATTATTCTATTGAGGCTCTATAAGTTTAATAAGTTTTGCTTTTCCGTCTTTATGTACTCTGACAAGAGCATGCTTAGCAGTTCGTTCGATTTCCAAACCGGTATTCTCTTCGACAAAGTAACTCTCAATACCATAGAATATCTGATCGCCTTTGATCTCGCCGGAAATAAGAACTTCATTCGCCTGCAGTTTCTCATCATTTTGTGCAACTCTACTAAAACGGTATATGTCCTTTGCATCGGGAATTACAATAATGTTAATCTTAGAGCCGGCGGTTATTTGATTTATTCCATCGATAAATGAAATATCATATCTCAAAACAACATAATCACCCTGCATAAGTGATCGGGGATCAACCGGCAGAATTTCAATTGTAATAAGTTCACCGTCATTAAGGCGGTTTTCCTGATCAAATACAGCGAAAAACAAAAAAAGTAATTGCGACAGAATAATAGATACAAGGATAACCCGACGATATAGATTATTCATCTTTGTAGACTCCTTTAAAAATCGCAATGCAACTGCCGGTTATAACAAATAAAATTCCGGTTAGAACAAGAAAGAGTGATTTATGGAGTAACTTCCATGTTAAATCATAATATTTATAGAATAAAAAAAGTACCCAGAATACAAGCGAAATCGTCTGATAATATTTCATTGAATATCGAGTGAAAATTAATACCCCAATAACCGGAATAATAAAAAACAAAATATTTAAAACCGGGTACCAAATAGTTGAAAATTCATATTCATTGAAAAAGGTCATACTAAAAAAATACAATAACATAAAAAAGAACGTTATTTTCTGAATGAAAATACCCAATTCATTTCGAATAAACAAGCCTGTAAGAAAAAAAAGCCCGTTTAAAACAAGTAGAATAAAGAATATATAAAAAAGATAATCTCTGCTATCCATACTATTGGTCAGCAATGCTGCCACAACATATTGAATTGAAATCACCAGTATAATTCTTGTAGAAATTGTATGTATAATAAAAAAACCTGCGATGACAGGCAACAACCAGATACATACAAATGGGACTGCTTTAGACATCGAGTCATTGATGATGATGATTACAAAAAATGAAGCTATGATGGATGCCATATGAAAAAAAGTTACTCCCAATTCATGTTTGTGGAGTCGATAGAAAATAATCGCCGGCACAAGGTAAATGAGATAACTGAGAAAAAAGAGAGATTCCGGTTTAATTGATGAAACTTGAGTGGTAATAAGAAGTAAAAGTGAACCGCCGATACAAATCCCGCCTAAAAATGCTACTATTGAATATACTATTTTTGACAACAATTTTTGTTTTTCAGGTTCGTCTGATAATGAACTAATACAATGTTTTTCCTGTTCTGAATCAATAATTCCTTTTTTTGTGAATGTTTTGACTGTTTCGATATAATAATCAACATCATTTTTCATAATTGCGCCTCTTTAAAAATCGCACAAATTCCCCTGTCAGATACATCATAAGAGGAAATATACATAAACCGCTACAAAGCAATAAAACCAATATCTGTTCTATTTCAAGATGATATTCATCAATGAAAATAATAATAATCTCAATATATTTTGTTATTGCATAGATAATTGAAATGACTAATGTGTAATAAACGATCACCTGATTATTTTTATACAAAGCATAGTAATAGAAGGAACCAATAATAAAAGCTATGAAAACAATATTAATCGGTATAAAAAGCGATTCAGATGAAAATTTAAAAGATAACAGATACATATAAATGCAAACGAGAAAATATGAAAAAGTATAGGCAAAATCTGCATACTTTGCATGAAATGACCTCTGATACACAGCATGAAATCTATCTTTTACCCGAATAAATATACGAGCCGGCAGATTAACAACCAATTCTTTCGTAACCGGGATAATCAAATTAAAAAGAATAATAATCAGAAAATTTTTGACAATGACTGATGAATAGAGATTATTCCAGAAGCGTGCATCAGGAAAAAAGTGAAAAAACAATGATATATTGATTAAAATCACAGAAATTGTGATGAAAACTTCAAATCCGGTGAAAACAGCAAAAAGCAGAGCCGGGATAGACCATATCAGAAAAAACCGGGCGGAATTAGCATTCATATTGTAGATCTGACCAATCAGTGACAGTGCAATACCAAACGATATAATTCCTGCAATGTAGCAGAGCCTCACAATAAACGTTTGTCTTTTTTGTATACCATCAAGAATTAATCCGGTCGCATAAAACAGAAAAACCATACCAAAAATGAAAGACAGTTTATACACTTTGCTCATTTGTTGCCAATTTGAAGCAACAAAATAAATAAGCCCCGATAAAATAAGAATTATACCGATAGTTAATAATAAATTGGTGAGTGTCAGAATAAATTTTTTTGCATTTTTTGTATGAATAACAGCCGATTGTGATTCCAGTTCATTTTTGATTACTTCAGCCTGATCTGAAGTAATTATTGAAGAAACCACCCATCGTTCTGTCATTTTTAATAGTGCATTAATCCTGTTATTCATAGACACTCATATTATAAACCTTTTAGCATTTCAATATTTTTTGTTAATTTACCACTGAGTGATGAAAACTCTTCGAGTTTTGCATTTTCTTTTTCAATAACATCAGGTGGCGCTTTAGAAACAAAACTCTCATTATTCAATTTGCCTTGAGTTCGCTCAAGATCTTTGGTGACTTTACCAAGTTCTTTTGTCAACCGGTCAATTTCAGCTGCGACATCAATAATTCCCTCTAACGGGATGTAAACCTCGCAGAATTCATTGGCACCGGTAGCAGAACCTTTTGGTTTTGTTATGGTACTTCCTGTTTCTATACTTTCGCCTTTTGCAAGATTGAGTAATTCCTTTTTGTATTTTGAACAGATTTCAATAATATCACTATCATCGGTTTTAATACGGATTTCAAGTTTTTTCTCAAGCGGAACATTCATTTCCCCCCGGATATTTCGTGCAAGATACAAAATATCAAAGAATTTTTTTGCTTTCAATTCTGAAGTTACATCAACTTTTGAACTGTCAAAAACCGGGTAATCCTCAATCATTATAGATTCACCATGTTCCGGTAACGTCTGATAAATTTCTTCTGTTATAAAAGGCATTATAGGATGTAACAACTTTAAAAATTCTTTTAAAACATACAATAATACAGACAGCACTTCGTTTTTAGTTTGTTGATCACCGCCAAACATTCTTGTTTTAGAAAGTTCAACAAAATAATCACAATAATTATGCCAGAAAAACGCCTGTAAATCTTTCGCAGCATCATTAAACCGTGCATTTTCAAGCGCTTCATTAATTACAGCCGATGCTTTATTTAATTCTGACAAAATCCAGCTGTCAAATATATCTTTTTTAACTTTCTCAATTGGAATAAGAGTGAAATCATCAGGAATATTCATAAGGATATATCGTGACGCATTCCATATTTTATTGGCAAACCGGGCACCGATTTCAAATGAATCAACCGCTTCTTTATCATCTTCTTTTGGAAAACCGAGTTTCAGATTCTGGTTCGGGCTGACAATAGCGATCATCGTGTAACGAAGTGCATCAGCTCCATGTCTTTCAATAACATCAAAAGGATCAATACCGTTTCCGAGAGATTTAGACATTTTTCGGCCCTGTAAATCCATTACCATACCGGTAAAAAATACACGATTAAAAGGAATGTCTTTCATAAAATGAAGACCTGCCATTATCATACGGGCAACCCAGAAGAATATTATATCCGGTCCGGTAACAAGTGTAGATGTCGGATAAAACCGTTTGTTTTTCTCAATGTCATCCGGCCAGCCAAGGGTAGAAAACGGCCATAACCACGATGAAAACCAGGTATCCAGAACGTCTTCTTCCTGAACAAAATGAGTGTGACCGCAAGCATCACAAACAGCCGGCGTATCTTCTGCTGCAACCATTTTAAAACATTTCTGACAAACATACACAGGAATTCTATGTCCCCACCATAATTGTCGTGAAATACACCAGTCACGTATATTGGTTAACCAGTTGTTATATACTTTAATCCATCTCGCAGGTAAAAACTCAATTTTTCCATCTTCAACTACCTGTAACGCAGGAGCTGCAAGCTCTTTCATTTTAACAAACCACTGATCAGAATATCGCGGTTCAACAACGGTATCACAGCGGTAACATTGTCCCACAGAATTGGCGTGAACTTCAACTTTAACAAGTAAACCCAATGCTTCAAGGTCTTTTACGACAAGTTTTCGACATTCGTATCGATCAAGCCCTCTATATTTTTCAGGAACCATTTCATTCATGGTTGCATCATTATTCATAATGTTAATAAATTCAAGATTATGTCTTTTCCCCATTTCAAAATCATTCGGGTCGTGTGCAGGTGTTACTTTTACGGCACCGGTTCCAAATGCAGGGTCAACATAGCTGTCATAAATCGGTATTATTTCTCTGTTAACAATGGGTACTATAAATGTTGAATATTTATACTGCAGAAATCGCTCGTCATTTTCACCGAAAGCAATCGCAGTGTCACCAAGCATTGTTTCCGGCCGGGTTGTTGCAACGGTTATAAAATCATCAGTTCCTTTTACGGGATATTTAATATACCAGATTCTGCCGCTTTTGTTTTCGTGTTCAACTTCATCATCAGCTAAAGCCGTATTACATCTCGGACACCAGTTTACAATATATTTTGATTTATAAACCATGCCGCTATTATATAACTCAATGAAAACTTTTTTAACCGCCCGGCTTCTTTCTTCGTCGAATGTAAATGCATTATAATTCCAGTCAGCACTGCAACCCATTTTTTTCAGCTGGGATATTATTGAGCCCTGATGACTTAACGCTGTTTTCCATACTCTTTCAATAAAAGCTTCACGGGTGAAATCAGTCCGTTTTTTGCCTTCTTTCGCAAGTTCTTTTTCGACAACATTCTGTGTTGCAATACCGGCATGATCGGTTCCGGGAACCCAGAGAACTTCATAGCCTGACATTCTTTTATATCGAATCAATATATCCTGAATTGTATTATTTAAACCGTGCCCCATGTGAAGAACGGCAGTAACATTCGGTGGTGGAATTACTATTGAAAAGGTTTCATTTTTTTTACCTTTTCGAGGGCTGAAATAGCCTTTTTCCTGCCAATATGAATACCATTTATCTTCAAAATCTTTTGGATTATAGCTTTTATTTAATTCGATCCCCATGACACACTCCGGCTGGCTTATTTTCAATAAATCTATATGAAATATCCAAAAATGTCAATTATAATCGAATTTGACCGCATCCCGGAATAGACATCTTTGGATATTTATATTATACATACAATAAAATAGACTATACACAAATAATCGGTGAGGGCTGCATGGTTAAAGAAAAATATTTTATTGAAATAAAAGAAATCATTGCTAAAGTATTACAGGAAATGGGTTTATCAAATCCTGAGATTATTTCAGAAATTCCACCAAATCCTGAAATGGGTGATATTGCATTTCCAATGTTCAAGTTTTCTAAAGAACTTAAAATGGCACCTCCTCAAATATCCGGTATTATAAAAGAAAAATTGTCATCAATGAGAATTATTGAAAGAGCTGAAGTGAAAGGACCTTACTTAAATCTCTTTTTAAATAGAAAAATAATATCCAAAGAAATACTGGTAACTGCATTACAGCAGAATGTTACAATAGGTACTCAACCGGATAAAAACGAATCAGTTTTAATCGAATTCAGTTGTCCTAATACCAATAAACCGCTTCATCTCGGTCACTGCAGAAACAATGCACTTGGCGACAGTATGGCAAGGATTTATACAAAAGCAGGATACAAAGTAAATAAAGTAAACCTCATAAATGACCGGGGGATACATATTTGCAAATCAATGCTTGCATACAAATTATTTGGTAACGGTGTTACACCTGAATCAGCCGGGAAAAAAAGTGATCATTTAGTCGGTGAGTATTATGTTAAATATGCAATAGAATCAGAGAAAAATCCTGAACTTGAAAAAGCAGCGCAGGAAATGCTTGTTAAATGGGAGCAAAAAGATCCTGAAACAATAGAACTGTGGACTACAATGAATAAATGGGCTGTTGACGGAATTAAAAAAACATACAATAGAATGGGGATTTCATTTGATAATTATCAGTATGAAAGCGAAACCTATTTGTATGGTAAAGATATAATCGCCGAAGGGCTTAAAAAGTCTGTTTTTTATAAAGAGGCGGATGGCGGTGTATGGATTAATAATGAAGATGTCGGTCTTGATAAAAAAATCGTACTACGAAGTGACGGCACAAGTATTTACATCACTCAGGATATTGGAACGGCTGCAAAAAGAAGTGAGCTATTTGGTTTTGATAAAATGATTTATGTTGTCGGTTCAGAACAGATTTATCATTTTCAGACATTATTCGCTATTTTCAAAAAATTAGGCTTTACCTGGGCTGATAATTGTTACCATTTAAGTTATGGTATGGTTAATCTTCCAGAAGGTAAAATGAAAAGCCGTGAAGGTAAAGTAATTGATGCTGATAACCTCATGGAACTTTTGCACGAAATGTCATATCAGGTTATTAATGAAAAACACCCTGAATGGTCAGTTGATGATATGAAATCAACAGCCGAAAAAATCAGCCTTGGGGCTTTAAAATACTATTTACTTAATTTCACAACATCAAAAGATGTTATGTTTATACCGGAAAAATCAATCAGTTTTGACGGCAACACAGGTCCGTATTTACAGTATGTAACTGCGCGAATTAATTCATTACTTATTAAAGCGGGTGATTTTAAAACTACTACGGCATTCGATGAGTATGAGTATTGCGAAACTGAGTGGAGTGTTATTTCAAAAATTGCCGATTTTGATTCTGTTATCAATAAGGCTGCTTTAGAATATTCACCACTTGAAATATGCAGTTACCTTTATGAATTGTCAAAATTATACAACAAAATGTATCATGATCTCCAAATTCTAAATGCTGATACTGAAGCTGCTAAAACGGTTCGTTTGATGATTACTCAATCGGTTCACTTTGTATTAAAATCAGGATTGAATCTGTTGGGAATAGATTCACTTGAAAAAATGTAAATTTTAAAACCTTTTTCAATAAAATTATACTATACTATTAAAAAATATAAATGGAATTAATATGGGGCTTCTTCTAATGCAATACAATTGTGTTAGAAGAAGCCCCATGCAAAAAGTTTGTAAATTTTAGGTTTTTTTGCAAGAGGCTTATATGAATAGTTATTATAATTCAAAATTTAAAAAAGTGATTGTGAATATTGATATGGGTGAATGGTTTGTTTCAGATCAGGATGTAATCATTCAAACCATTCTCGGGTCTTGTATTTCCGTTTGTCTCTATGCCGATCACACCAACTTTGCCGGAATGAATCATTTCATGCTTCCGGGGAAAATTTCTGAAACTGACATCGGGAAATCAAAGTCGGGTAGATATGGCATGTATGCAATGGAGGTTCTTATTAATGAACTTATGAAAAAGGGTATTAATAAATCACATTTAAAGGCGAAAGTTTTTGGCGGCGGAAATATACTTAAAATCGATAACGAAAATCTAAATATTGGAAGAAATAATATTGTGTTCATTAAAGAATATCTTGCAGAAGAGGGAATTCCGATTATATCCGGTGATATCGGAAAAGATTTTGCACGAACAATTTTATTTTTTCCGCCTACAAAAAAAGTTCTTATGCGTAAGAACGATAAAACACTCGCTCAGCTAACAATACAAAATGAGCTTAAATACAAGAATACACTTAGTGAGAAAAAAGATGATGACAATTCGCAAGTTATTTTATTTTAGAGCTCTATTGTTCGGCTTTCTTATGTTCACTTCTTCGTGTAAGCATTTTGAAATAAAAAAAGAAAGAAAAGTGTCAATTGGCTATCAGATATTAACTCCGGCTCTTGATTCTCCTGAATCAATTGAATCTTTTAAACAGTATGTTTTAGGAAGATTAAAAACGCTCGCTGTTAAGGGTTTTTATTTTACTATCGATGATAATGGTGTTGCTTATATCGAAGATAGTGCAGATGAAAATTACTTATCAACACAATTGGAGCTTAATTATCTTGATGTGAGGCTTGATAATAATAGTTTTTATTTAGCAGAAAGAGGCGAAATCATATTTTATAAGGTGTATGCATTTAGAAAACAATATAAAGTTTCTGTTCAAAACAGTTATATGATATTGGAAGATCTATTGACTAAGGCAATAAATTCTGCAAAACTTCCGGATAATTTCTCCGGTATTATTAAACTGTCAAATACTATTATAATTAATGATCTTGATTTAAACGGTGAAGGAAGTTTTCATATTATACCACAATAAAAAAGTCGACCATGGTCGACTTTTTTGTTTATAACAGTTTTGATTTAATTAACAATTAGAATAATTTTCCACCGCCAATACTGATTGGAAGTTGTGTAGTAACTAACATTACTTTACCTTTTGCAGTATGAGTAATTTTTATTTGTTTAACAAATACTTGCATAGCCCAAATATCTATAGCGTTTTGTTTAGCATCAGCTCTACCGATAATAGTTAATGAACCTTTACCATCAAGTGCAACACTTGTAATATTTGCATTACTATATTTTACATTAACAGCACCAACGAAAATGAAATCGTTAACTTTTTTGTAGTTATCCATAAAAACTTTATTTAAGTTTTGTGTATCATCAGCACCAAAATCATAAGCGCTCATAAAAGAAACTGCAGTTATAAGCATAAGTAAAGTAACAATAATCTTTCTCATTAAATCCTCCAGATTTTTTTCAAATAGCATCAAACTGTTATTGTATGATACTATATCAAGTTAAATAAAAAAGCAAATAAATTGTATTAAATAATGAAAAAAGCCGACAAAAGCCGGCTTTGATCGTATATAACAGTTTTGATTTAATTAGCAAATAGAATTATTTTTTGCCACCAATATTGATTGGTAGTTGTGTAGTAACTAACATTACTTTACCTTTTGCAGTATGAGTAATTTTTATTTGTTTAACAAATACTTGCATAGCCCAAATATCTATAGCGTTTTGTTTAGCATCAGCTCTACCGATAATAGTTAATGAACCTTTACCATCAAGTGCAACACTTGTAATATTTGCATTACTATATTTTACATTAACAGCACCAACGAAAATGAAATCGTTAACTTTTTTGTAGTTGTCCATAAAAACTTTATTTAAGTTTTGTGTATCATCAGCACCAAAATCATAAGCGCTCATAAAAGAAACTGCAGTTATAAGCATAAGTAAAGTAATAATAATCTTTCTCATTAAAATCCTCCAGATTTTTTTCAAATAGCATCAAACTGTTATTTTTAGATAATAAACCATAACAGTTTAAAAATCAATTAAATTTACTCAATTAAATAAAAGTATATTTTAATACCAATTTTCTGACAGTTTCAATATTGTCTATTAACAAGATCTAATGTGCATTGTTTTATTATGCATGTAGCTGCAGTTTCAGGGAGCAGTTCAAGTTCTTTAATTGCTTTTTCCACATATTTAAGAGCTAAATCTTTTGTCCTTTGTAATGCTTTTGTTGTATGAATAACTGAAACAATTTTTTTTACAGGAAATGTAATAAATAATTTTTTTTCTAATAACACCTTGAGTGACGGTTTTTCCTGTAAGGCATATAAAATCGGTATTGTATAAATACCTTCTTTTAAATCATTGTATACCGGTTTACCAAAAACCTTTGCATCTCCTGTATAATCAAGCAAATCGTCAATAATTTGAAATGACATTCCAATAAAATACCCCACTTTACTTAATCGTAGAACGGTTTTTTCGTCACAACCGCTTTGTTTTGCACCGAGATACATGCTTAATGAAAATAGTGAGGCTGTTTTACCGGCTATCCGTTTTAAATATTGTCTGAATGATAATGATTGATAAAATATAAATCGTGATTGATCTAATTCACTTTCACATAATTTTGTTATCGTTTTAGATAATTCTTTAATTTCATCATGAGAAGCGTATTCAACAGTCATTTCAAATGTCTTTGATAATAAATAATCACCAACTAAAACGCCTTTGTGTTTGCCTAATATTGAATGAATTGTTTTCTGTTTTCTTCTCATAACAGTATTATCTATGATATCATCATGAATCATCGTTGCGATATGAAGCATTTCTATAGAAGCACTTATAGTTATGTGTTTTTCATCATTGTGTGATTCACCAAAATAAGTGGCAAGAAGATAAAAACCGGCTCTTAAATATTTACCGCCACCGGATACAAACTGAGTGAGCGGTTCACGAATCAATGGATGACTTCTCTGTAATTCATCAAGCATTTTTTTCTTTACTTTATCAACAGACACTTGAAGTAAAGGATATTTCTCATCAAAAAAACTCACTGTGCATCCTTTATCTTTTTTTTCTTACAAACAGGTTCATCGATAAACAGGTAGAGCTTTTTTACAAGATGTAAACCGTTCCACCATTTTTTTATACGTGGGATTACCCAGTAGTCAAGGCCAAAACCTCTTCCTGCACCACCGAGCATAACGATACCGGAAAAAAAATACCATAAAACATCATACCCTGCCATCCCGGAAACAATAAACATAATTACCATTCCAAGTGACCCGATTGCAGCCATAAACGTAAATAAACCACCAATAAATGCCAATCCAAAAAGCACCTCGGTTATAACAACACCGGCCTGAAAGACAAAAGGGGCTTTTTTTATAACTGATTCTTCAAACCATGTATAAACACCGGGTGGTTCTTTAAATATGGCGTTTGTATTTTCACTTGATTTTTCATCACTTTCCGGGGCGCTACTTTCTTCGGAAGTTGCCGCAGTTACACTATCAGAAATATTCACGATATAAATAGTTTCCGGATTCAGCCAGCCATCGGCTATTTTTGATCCGCCTTGTGTAAGCCACATGATACCGAGAAATATTCTTAACAGTATCACCCAGTATATGCGAACTTTCTTAGTAGCGTGTCCTCCGATACATGAACGATTATCATGTACATCAAGAAAATGGTTTCGTATATAACCCCATATTCCATTTAACTTTGTAATTTCATACATATAATGAATATTGATTAGATGTTTAAAAGCGATTGCTATAAAGCCTGACATTTTTATATTCATTATTGATGCTACAGCAAAAGAACTTCCGATTGAAACCATAAACCCATGATATACCGGCTTCAGGTTTTTTAACGGTTTACCTTGTATCGAAGCTATGATATTGTGAGCAGTTTTTTTTCCTGTTTGAATTGCTGTTTCAACAATTTGAGGTAATGGTTTTGCATTATTAATAAACCACACAATATCTCCGGCAATATACACATTATCAAAAGATTCAGATTGCATAGTCTGGCGAACCAGAATGCGACCAAAGGCTTTTTCGTAACTTTGAGATTTATCTGATGAACCTTCTATTATTGTACATTGTTTATTCGGGTCATTTATATCACATTCCCACAAAACACTTTTACCTTTTTTTATATTCAGATTACCGGCAAAAGTTCCGCCTTCAACACCGCATGTCCAGATCAAAGTATTACTGAATATTTTGTCGCCATTTTTTGTGAAAATTTCACCATTTTTATTTACTTCTGTGATTTTAGAATTAACCATGACTGTAACACCTTTTTTGGTAAGGTATTTCATACTTTTCTTTTGTAAATCTGCATCAAATAAAGGTAGAATACATCCCATTGCTTCAACAAGTATTAATTCAACCTCATTTGGATTTATTCTATATTCTTCTACTAGTTTTTTTTGCCATTCAATCAATTCTCCTGCCATTTCTATACCGGTAAAACCACCTCCGGCAATTACAAACCTGAGTAGTTGTTTTCTTTTTTCTACATCATATTCTTTAGATGCCATAAAAAAAGAATCTTCTATATGACGGCGAAGTTTTATTGCATCCTCCAATGACCAGAGGGTATAACTGTAATCTCTGACTCCCGGTATATTAAAGAAAACAGGTTCTGCACCGGTTGCGATAATAAGATAATCATATTCAAATTGACTATTACAGGTTTTTATAATTTGCTTATCAAAGTCAACAGTCTCTACTTTATCTATTATAACAGATACATTTTTACCTGAAAATAATGTATCAAGACTGACTTTTACCGAGTCAACATCAACACGGGAGCCGGCAACTTCATGTAACTCAGTCATTAACGTGTGATACGGGTGTTTATCTATAAGAGTTATTTCTGTTTTTTTCCCAATTGTATGTTCAAGCTCTTTAACCGCGTGAACTCCGGCATAACCGGCACCGATTACTACTATTTTCTTTTTTATCATAGTAACTCCCTGAATTTATTTGAATGAAAAACTATTAAGATAATATGTTGCGATAAATGCTGTTCCAAAAAAAATATGATGAATCATCATAAACGGTATAGCAAATTTTCTTTTACCTTCCGGTTTAATTATATGATGATAAGACAAAAAAACAAACGGTAACCCTAAAAATATAAAATATAAATGGGGAAACAGACCATTAAAAAATAGAATAATTGATACAATATATGCTAATAATACCAGAAGTATATATAGTATTTTTCCCGTTAATAACCCGCATCTGACCACCAGTGTTTTCAGATCATGACTTTTATCAGCTTCATAATCGCGAAGCTCGTTAGTCAGTAAAATAGCACTTACCAGTAAACTGACAGGAATTGATATTAATACAATTTCTTTTGAAATAGTTCCTGTAATGGCATAAAATGAACCGGTAATCATAAATACCCCCATCAGAAAAAAAACAAAAACAACACCTAAACCTTTGTTTTTATAACAAAACGGATACCCGGTATAAAAATAACCACCGGCAAAACCGATTATACCAAGAATTAAAAGCGGGATTCCTGTTACATATACAAGATATAAACCAATAGGAATAACAAGAGCGAAACACCCGAGACCGGTAAGAAAAATTCCCCATTCAACAAGATTACGTGTTGCACCAAAAAGTTGTAACTCGGGGATTTTATCATGTAATTTTCTTTGTTTATATTCAAAGAAGTCATTAATCAGATTCACACCGGCTTGAAGAAGACCGCCAGCTATAATTACAAGAACGGCATTAATAATGACAAACTTCTGATAATAATACGACAACATTACGCCAAGTCCGCAAGATACTAATGCTATTGAAAGTGATAAAGGTCTAAACGCTTTCCACCAGGCAAGAAAGATTTTAACAGATACAGTATAGTCTATACGCATATTCACCCCCCCCCATTTTTAACAGAATAATGATACTATTTTTTAAATACTATTGCAATAGTAGGATATTAATATATAATGAATTAAATGCAGTAATTTTAAGGAGTTTTTTATGAAACAACATTATTTGTTTTTAGCAGTCGTACTTTTTCTGAGTTTGGTATATATGAGTTGTAAAGATTATTCAGGAATTTATACAGGATATTCATGGCAAGGTGAGGCTCAAGGTGTTTTATTATCTGACGCAACACAGAAAATTGAAACGACATTAACGCTTGATAAAAAATCAAAAATAACAGACGCAAAAATTCTGTTTTATGTAAAAAATAAAAAAGGCGAATGGAAAACAAGACAGGATACAAACGCTGATGTAAAAATTGATTATTCAATTACTCCAACGGCAGCGACACCACAATCAGGGACTAATGAATATAAAAAAGGTGCATCTATGTTTACTATTAAAACAAATGATTTAATGTCATTTTATTCTGTTGGTGTTTCAAAAGACGGTGTAATCGCATTTGCTTTTGTCGAGCCAATGACGCGCTATATGTTTGAAATGAAATTTGATTCTAAATTTGATTTTAATAAAACTATTGATTCTTTAACAATTGGCAATGGCGGAATAGTACCTTCAACAAGAACTTCGGGTTCCGGCTCACTAAAACCAGTACAATGGAGTGATTTATCTGATAAAAATTTATTTGGTTTTTATAGAGATAGTTATATTTATACCGGAAGAGGTACGTTTAAAGGTTTAACCCCCACTTCAACAATAAAAGAATTTCTTGAAAAAGCCGGTGTTTCTTTTGTTGATGGTAAAAGTGTAGCTATGGAGCCGGTTTATGGTTTTTATGCAAATGGCGGATGGGCTGGTAATTACAAAGCTATAGAGCAATTTCTGACAGGTAAGGACGCAAGAAAATACACTTCACTAATTGACTGGACTAATCAAAAATATGCAAAAGGAATCAATAAAGAAAACTTTTTTGGCTTAGATGCAACTTCAGGAGCTACAAAAACCGTTCAGAATTCATCAGATGGTATAAGCGGAGCAACGGTAAGAATGTCAAGAGAATCAACATCATATCAACGGGCATTGGTTAATGCAAATATAATTAAAGAGTCAGAAGTTGTTAAAGGAAGATTTTAATTAACTTTTGTTTATTTTTAATTCAAGGAGCCTCTAAAAATATAAATATTTTTAGAGGCTCCTCTTAATTTGACGTATCGGATGTTGATTCTATTACCTGTTTTTTTCCAAGTAAATAATCCATATCGACATTATGCATTGATTTTAAGATGTTTTCCTGTATATTAGGATTTGTCTTTGAAATTGTCCGTATTATTTCACGAATTTCCTTTCTTTTTGACTTTTTCCCGAACGGGCATGTACAAACGATACTTAATATATCCATTTTACCGGCATAATTGATAATTTCTTCTTCTCTGACATAAGCAAGGGGACGTATTATCGTGCATGGGAATTTATTGTATTTTACAACGGGTAACATACCGCCCATTTCACCTTTAAACATCATATTCATTAATAATGTTTCTGCAATATCATCGAGGTGATGCCCTAAAGCAATTTTATTGCATTTCCGTTCTTCTGCTAATTTCATAAGTTCAAGACGTCTCTGATTTGAACACCAGTAACAATTCATTGTTTTACCGGGTTTTAAACGACCCATCACCGCAACGGGATATATATGATACGGCACGCCGGTTTCTTTAAAGATATCTTCAAGTTTTGTTTTTTTACAGCAAGTGCAGAAATCTGTTTCAATGTGAACAGCTTCAATTTCATATTGAATTGGAAATGATTTCATTCTCGAAACGAGATCTTTTAATAAAGTAATCGAATCTTTTCCGCCTGAAACAGCAACAAGAATTCTATCTCCATTTTCAATCATTTTATAATCAAAAATAGCTTTGCCAATTTTTTTTGCAATAATTTTTTCAATCAATCTATATATCCTTGAATAATCGTTTTGATAATTCATGGATATATACCAATTTTAAAAGTAAATGACAAGGTTATAGTTGAGATGGAAATCTATTTATTTTCATCTTGATTCATTAGTCAAATTTTGTTAGTATTAAAGATTATTAAGACTTAACAATTGGTTACCTTCATTAAGATATGAAAGAAAGGGGAGTATATTTTGATACAATTAGGAATAAACATAGATCATATAGCAACATTGCGAAATGCACGGGGTGACTTTTTTCCATCGCTCGTGTATGCAGCATCAATCGTAGAGGCATCCGGTGGTGATTTTATAACAATTCATTTGAGAGAGGATAGACGGCATATTAAAGATAACGATTTGTATGTTTTAAAAGATAATATTACAACGTATTTGAATCTTGAAATGGCATGCAACGAAAATGTATTAGCTCATGCTTTAAAAGCAAAACCATACAAAGTCACGCTCGTTCCTGAAAAACGAGAAGAGGTCACCACTGAAGGCGGTTTAAATATTACCGATCCTGCACAGCTTGCAATAGTAAAAAAATTCACACAAAAATTAAAAGATGCCGGTATAAAAGTCAGTCTGTTTATTGAAGCAAATACTGCAATAATCGAGAACTGCATACAAATAGGTGCTGATGAAATTGAGATTCACACAGGTAAATATTCAACAGCAACGCACGAAGAACAATCTTCTTTATTATATGACATTGCTCATTTTTCTAAAGAAGCAGATGGTGCCGGTTTGAAAGTTTGCGCCGGTCACGGTTTAACATATCATAATACACAGGCATTATGTAGAATAAAAGAGATTAAAGAACTCAATATCGGGTATTCAATTATTACTCGAAGTATTTTTGACGGGCTTTCCAACTCTGTGCGGGAAATGAAACGGTTAATAAGAGAAGCAGCAGTATTATGCTCGGAGTAGGTATTGATATATGTGAAGTTTCACGGTTTGACCGGTTAAAGACCAATCAGGCATTTTTAGACCGTGTGTTTACACAGAATGAACAGAATTATTGCATGCCAAAAAAAAGATCCTCAGAGTCACTCGCAGCTCGATTTGCAGCAAAAGAGGCTTTTTCAAAAGCAGTGGGAACCGGAATAAGCAATGGTATCAGTCTCGATGAAATTGAAATCATAAACGATGAACTTGGAAGGCCGTCCATATGCCTGTCGGGGAAAACAAAAGAAACTATAGAGAAAAACGGGATTATAAAGATTCATGTAACAATCAGTCATGAAAAATCACTTGCCGTTGCAGTTGTGATAATTGAATAGGAGGAATTATGTTTGCAGATGAGGATAGTTATGTAAAAGGGTTAACATATCTTTCAGATAAATCAATAGAATGCCCGGTATGCGGACATGAATTTTATATTGAAAAATTACAGACCGGTGGCGGTAGAATGATTGCTGATGATTTAACAGAATTACTTCACAGACGATATAAGCCGGGTCAAAAATTCGGAAAAGTTTTCCCTCTTATATATTCTCCCGTTGTATGTCCTGATTGTTATTTCTCATCGATGCCACAGGATTTTCTAAAAACTCCTCAGGAAGCAATTGATATTTTACGCTCGGGTGCACAGGATAGAATTGAATTTGCCAATAAAATTGCAGGTACATTAGTGGATTATACGAAAACAAGAACATTGGAATCAGGATCTGCAGCGTATGCGTTAGCTATTGAATGTTATGACGCATTTCCGAAAAAATTCACCCCTGTAATTAAACAGGCAATGTGTGCTATAAAAGCAGCTTTTCTTTTTGAAGATCTTGAACTTGATAAAACAGGTCAATATTATGATTTTCTTGCTGCTGCGTTCTTTAAAAAAGCACTTTTCCTCTATAAATATGCGATAGAACTTAATCAGTCAAAAGTACAGGTTCTGGAAACAATGAGTTCGCTTGGTCCTGATATCGATAAAGATTATGGTTATGACGGAATCACTTATTTAATCGCTACATTAACCGTAAAATACGGAGAAAAAGAAGTAAAAGAAGTCAGGTTAAAAGATTTAGAAGAGGCAAAACTCTATTACGGTAAACTTTTCGGTATGGGAAAATCAGATGCAAACAAACCAAAAGAGATTCTTGATAAAGCACGTCATTTCTTTGAAGAAATCACAAAGGAAGTTAACGAATTAAATGCATAATGTTAAACTTATTGTTTCGTATGACGGAACTGATTACTTTGGTTTTCAAGCCCAGCAATCTGATGTACCGACAATCGCCGGTGAACTTATACAATCAATCAGCCGGATAGCTAATCATCCAGTTGAAATTGTTTGTGCAGGAAGAACCGATAAAGGCGTTCATGCAGAGGGACAGGTTGTCAATTTTAAGACGAGCCAGCCTAATCTAAAAGAACATAACTGGATTCGGGCGCTTAATTCTTCATTACCCCTCTCAATCCGGGTGACTCATTGCGAGTTTGTCAGTGAATCATTTAGTTCCCGATTTGATGCTGTTGCAAGAGAATACTGGTATTCCATTATTAATACACGGTTTCCCGATGCAATACAGTCACGATTTGCAACGCATATAAGAGAGCATCTTGATACTGATATACTTAATGAATATTGTGCTGAATTTATAGGAGAGCATGATTTTACTGCATTTTGTTCTTCAATGGATGCAAGCAGAGTTAAAAGGCGATTAATTTACTCATACAAAGCGGAAAGACATGGGAATCTTATTATATTAAAAATAAAAGGTTCCGGTTTCCTCCATAATATGGTGCGGATTTTAACAGGAACATTAGTCGGACTTCACAAAAAAGAAGCACCGGCATCGGTTATTCAGGAAATTATACTATCAAAAGACAGAGTAAAAGCAGGAAAGACATTACCACCAACGGGGCTGGTATTTAAAAAAGCATATTACAACACAGAGGAGATACACTATTAACACAATTGAAACCGATTATTTGAAAACACTTATCGAAAAAGCAGGGATTGATACTAAAAAAACAAAAAAAATAGCTCAATTTATTGATTTTCTTCTTGTGAAAAATTCAGAATTAAACCTGATTTCAAGAAAATTAGAAGTCAACACGATACTTCTGGAACATATATACGATTGTCTTGCCGGGTTTAATTATTTCAAAGGTTATAAAAGCATAACCGATCTTGGTTCAGGCGGTGGCTTTCCCGGACTTCTGCTTGGTATTGTTTTTAGTGAAAGCACAATACATCTTGTTGAAAAAAGCCCTAAAAAAGCGAAGTATCTTTATGATGCTGTTAACCATTTAAAACTGACTAATGTAACGGTTAATAATGGTTTAGTGAATGAATTTATTGTAAAAACAGATGTTATTACCTGTCGCGGATTTAAACCGATTAACGAAATAATTGATATGACTCAATTATATTTTAATAGTGATGTTACCTATATTTTATTCAAGGGAAGAGTTGAAACAATCAATGAGGAACTTGGATTAACCGCAAAAAAATATTCAATTCATTCTGAAATATTCAAAATTGCCGATCAAATGCCGGAAAAAGAGAGAAACATTGTTATTTTAAAAAAAAGTTAACTGATTTTCCATAGTGTTTTCACTTTTTTCGCTTTAATGTATTGAGGAGTGAAAAAATGGAAAAATATGAAATGAAAGTAATGACCGATATCAAGCCACGGGAAAAATTATTAGAAAGAGGCGAAAGTGCATTAACCGATTCAGAGCTTTTATCAATCATATTACAAACCGGCGTTAAAGGTAAAAATGTGTATTCACTGGCGAAGGATTTAGACGGTTTTATCAAGGCACATGATGGTTCAATATCCTATACCGGTCTTAGAAAATTCACCGGTATGGGGGACGCGAAAACATTAAAGATTTTAGCCTGCATTGAATATTCAAAAAGATACAAAGCCATTCAATCAAAAAGAATAGAATCTGCTTCAGATATTTATAAACTTGTTCATAACATAACCGATAAAAGGCAGGAATATTTTATACTAATAACATTGAATGGTTCTGCGGCCTTAATTAAACGGCGGGTTTTGTTTATAGGTACAATGAATAAAACGCTGGTTCATCCGCGCGAGATTTTTGCGTATGCTCTACGGGACCGGGCAGCAAGTGTGATATTTGTGCATAATCATCCGTCAGGAAGTCTCGAGCCGAGTGAGGATGATATTAATATGACAAGAAAGCTGAAAATCGTTGGTGAAATAATGGATATTGCAGTACTCGACCATGTTATTGTTACGAAAAATGATTATTATAGTTTTAGTGTGAATAACATGTTGTAAATAAGCACATAGCTTAAAAATATAACTTCAATACTTTCACTTATTGCACCTAAGACATCACCGGTTAAGCCATTGATTTTTTTATAAACAAACTGTCTGATAAGTATAATGCTGAAAGCCATAAACGGTATAAAAATGAAAATAGCCATATAACTGCATTTGAATGAAAACGAAATTATTGTAAGTATAATAATGGTAATGGTACAAGTGGCGGTAAAAAGCCCTTTTGATATTTTACCGATGAAAATGTTCCCCATTCCATTTTCTTTCGCCGGTTTTGAAATAAAACCGGTGCATATTTGTGCAAACCTGCCAAAAACCGGCATGAATACAATATACAAAACAAGTGAGTGTATGAGAATATAATAGGTCAAAATGATCTTAAATGTGAGTAGAAAGAAAATCCCGATAAAACCGTTCGTGCCTAATCTGGGGTCTTTCATGATTTCAAGTATTCTCTCGCGGTCTCTGTAACTGAATAAACCATCGGCAGTATCGCCAAAACCGTCAATGTGAAGTCCACCGGTCATTATCACTTGAATGAAAACTATAATAACGCTCAATAAAGCCGGTTCAATTATACGATTGAGAAAAAAAGCTGATCCTGCATAGATTAGACCTAAAATCAGCCCGACTACAGGAAAATAGACTGCACTTTTATGAAAATTGGTGTCAATTCCCGTATTAAACGGTAATGGTATTGTTGTAAGAAATTGCATTATCCCGATAAATCGTTTCAAAATAAACTCCGCTTGTTAAGAGGTTCTCCAGACTAAAAATATAAATCAATATACGAGATACTCTTTTTTAAACTTTCTGTATGATAATTTTCGATTGTAACAACACCGGTAAATTTCTCTAAAATACAAAAAACTTCAAGGTTACCGGTAAATGCTTCGTGATCTTTAATACCGTTACCTGTTTCTTTTAACCCGTGCAAATGAATCACTGAAATTGTATCAAGCCGTTCGGAAATATCCTGCAGATTGAAACCCTGTAATAAATAATGTCCGATATCGGCGCAATACGAAATAGTGCAGGCTTTAACTACATCATCCAATGCGGATAATTTCGTTTTTACATTTTCGAGGTTCAGGTCGATTGTCGGGAATTTTTCTTTTAAACAGGTAATAAAATTGATACACAATGCATCATACTTCTTTTTTACTATGGGATATTGAGAATCGTTATCTATCACCGGCAAATCGTAATGAACTGTGTAATGAGTAACATTCAAAGTCAAAAGTTTCTCGATTATTCTGCTGAATTCATTTATTTTGATTTCAAAATCATTGTCTGAAGCTGGCATTGCACTCATGTGTGCTGAAAAGGTAAACCCGCTCCCGTTCATTAAATATTGCAAAGTGAAAAAAGTCTCATCTTTAAATAGCGGATCATCGGCGGTTGAATCAAAAAGTAATAACTGAATATCATCAACTTTATCCTGAAGGTACACCACATTTGAAATATAATCAGAAGGCAGAACATACGATGGTGCACTCAGTTTAAACGGGCGATTTGACTTTTTCTTTAATAATCTTGGAATCCCGCATTCTAACATATACACTTCATCAGATGCCGATGCGATTATACAATTTAATCTTCCCTGTAAATCCTGAAAAAAACGCCCGAGTCGGTTTATTGAAACCGGTGAAGTACCTACTTCATTTGATACAAAAAAAACACGCAGATTGTTGGTGCGAATTATAGAAATCATCGTGTGCAGGTAATTATCTAAATCGGCAATATGAAATGCCAGGTCATTATTCTCATTGCGAAGTAATCTGTTGGAAATATTGAGAGTCATACAATCAATCAGAATCGTTCGATGGTGAATGTTTTGTAGAACTGAATTAACATCAAGCGGTTCTTCGATTGTTTCAAAATCATTTTTCCGGCGCTTTTTATGAATTGCAACCCGTTCTTCCATTTCTTTGTCAAACGGGATTCCCGTTGCGATGTAGATTGGATTTGTAGCCCATTCTAATGTTTTTTTCTCTGCAAAATGCGATTTTCCGCTTCGAATACCGCCGATTATCAGTGTAATTTTACTCATTTTTTCCTAACTGCATTTAACCCGATGAATTATAGTAGCAATATCTTTACCCTTTAAATTAACCGATTCCGTTGCATACGGTGCACAATGAACCGATAGAGAACGCCAGAAAGCATCAGTAATAATTAATTCACCGGGGTGACAGATTTTTTCCAGTCTCGATGCTGTATTTACCGTATCACCGATTAAAGTGTTATCTTTTCTGTTTTTTCCGCCAACATTACCAATAATAACTTTTCCGGTATTTATGGAAATCCGTACTTCAAATTTACTTTTTTTCATAGCTTCCTGGATTTGAATAGCTGCATTGAAACAGTCATTTGAATCCTGGAAAATGGCGAAAATACAATCACCGATGAATTTATCAATATCACCATTGTGCTGATAAATAATGTCAACCAGCGGATGAAATGTTTCGTTTAACATTTTCACAACTTCTGTGGGCGTGTGTGACTCGGCAAATGAGGTAAAATCAACAATATCAACAAAGAAACATGATAAATCACGATCTTCCTGCAGAATTTCAAGAATGGCGTTGTTGGAATTTAAATCTGCCTTTTCCCATGTTGTTTTTGGAATATACTGTCTGATTATTAATTGTAAGGCAAGATTTTTTTCATTTTCCTGAATAAGTTTTTTATTACGGGATATAATATCTTCTGTTTTTTTATCGGTAAGCCAGATATTTACATACGCAATAACAAAGGTAATAATTAATGCAGGGACACTGTTGAATATACCAGTTTTTAAAACAGCAAGATGAGATGGTTCAACCAGGTCACGGGCAATATAATATGCAGCAAAATTTGTTATAATAAACAAAATAGAAATAATCGGGATCATAACTTTACGGCCAAAAACAGCGACATAGACGATTAAATAATAATAGTAATAAATATACGAGGTGAATGCTGACTCAGGTGTGCTGAAGGCTTGAATAAAACGACCGGCAACAATCAGAATTGCAGTTGTATAAAAATAGAACGTAATAGACTGTTTGCATTTCCCCGCATAAATCATCACGAGAGAAATAATGATTACCATAATGAGTATAATTGAACTTGCTATTGCCCTTTCGTAACCGACAACTCTGCTTATAATATAACTTAGTGCTACACCTGATAATAGAACGATCATTATCAGATTATAAATGACAAGGACTTTAACAAACCGTATTAATGAATCACCGGAATTTTTATACTGTAAAGCAAATCGATTTAAAATTATATCCATTTATATCCTCATGTTATATGATTAAAAATAATATGAAAAATTATAATGTATGTCAAGAGAACTTCTTCCGGGAAAACTTTCAGTTGTATCAATATCAGGATAGAGCATCCTGTTTATGTGTATGAAGGATGCTCTAATTATATTAAATAGCAGTAGTTTTAAAGTGATGCCTCTTCAAAATTATGGTTCATTGCAAATACGGCAAGCTGTCCGTAGTCGGGGGGTGTGCGCATAGAGTCCGGAATAACGGATTTTAAATGTGCGGTATCATATTCATTCGATATACTATTATTATAGGGACCATAGACTTTATCATACAGTTTGTAATATGTTCGTTCTACCATCGTCTGATCAGCAGGAATATCATCAACAAAAATAAAATTGTCAATTCCCATCGCATTAAGCATTGTTTTATAAAAACATCTGTTTGAATCAGATCTCTCTGATACTATATTCAAAAACTCGACTGAATCATCGTTATAAACTTCAGATACAACTTTTGCAATATAATCCACAGCAACTATATTGAGTCTGGTTTCAGATCCGACTCTTACCCGTACCGTTTCATTTACTCCACGCTGTTTTAATGACCAGAAAAATTTTGTCCAACCGTATATTACATCAAATTTTGTTGTGTAATATAATGGAGTTTCAAGCATCCTTCCGCAAACTACACTGGGTCTCAGGATTTGATATGGACGATTTTGAGAACCGCAAAGGTTGATTATTTCATTTTCAAGTTTATTTTTATAATGTTCATAAGGATTCCTGAAGGCATCACAGGAATTGTCGTAAAATTTTCTGTAATCACTGGTAAGTGCACCATCTACTTTACCAGAGCTGAAAGCTGTGCTTATGAAAATAAATTTATAATCGTAGTTTTTTAATGATCGTATTAAATTATGAGTTCCATTGTAATTATTATGTAGAACATCTTTTTCAGCATCACTAGTATTGAAAAGATTTACTGATCCGGCACTATGAATAACATATAATCTTTCTGTACTACTGACTTTTGATTGTATTTTATCGGTGAGGTCTGCATCATTGATATCTGCATAAATGTATTCGATAAAGGATTCAATATTTTTTTGACAAATGTTTTTTATAAAATCCGGTGTATACGGGTTCTGGAGAAGTTTTTCAATTCTTTCTTTTCCGGTTTTATTACCCTTACCTCTTGTAAGTAAATAAATTTTAAAAATTTCACCGTTCAGCGTAGCTTTTCTGAGTAATTCAAACAAAATGTGACTGCCGACAAGACCTGTCACTCCGGTTAAAAGAATACTATGCTTTACTTTATTTTTCATAAAGCTGCTCCTGCCGGTTTATTTTTCAATATTTCTACCACTTTATCAGAGAAACCTTTCATGTCTTCAATATGCAATGCGTGACCTTTTTTCTTTAACTCGTGAAATAAAATTCTATTTATTCCCAGTTTTTTTTCAAGTTGTTTAACATACTCCGGTGCATTATACACATCCTCTTCGCCATATAAAAAATGTGTTTTTGTATTATCTGCAACAAAAGATATTTTTTCTAAATTCATAGAGTTTTGCATCCAGCTTTTCATATATACTGATAATGTTGCCGGATTATATGACTTTTCAAACATATCAAGCAGGTTGTCAAAATTATCTTTTATAACCTCAAGAAATGAATTACTGAATATCATAGGAAAAAGACATACCGTAGCAGCTTTCATCCCCCCCTGTTCAAGTGCTGCCAATGATGATCTGCATACTAGCCGGGTCTTGAACATTCCTTCCGGATTAATCATAGGGCCGGCAAATATAACCGTATTAACCAGATACGGATAGGCGTGAATAAAATCAACTGCTATAGCTGAACCGCTTGAATAGGTAATTATAGAAACACTGTCAATTTCAAGATGTTTAAGCAGCAAATACGCATCTTCAATAAATCCTGAGTATTCAAAGTCAGATGTATATTTTGTAGATTCGCCCTGATTCCGCATTTCAAATGTTACTACATTGCACTTCAATTCTGCTGCAATTGAATCAGCCATAGATTCCCAGTCCTGTATCGTGTTAAATGCACCATTAAATAACACCACATTATCTGCGTTTTCATAATTTTTTTTGTACGAGTAATTGATTGTAACCCCGTTTTTTAATTGTACGTTAGGCATTATAAACTCCTGTTTTTTATATTTCTAAAATTAATTCCCTGATTGTAAGAGATGCCTTTGCTGCATTTACACTGTTAAGCATCGTAAGATGAGCGCCTGGCGACTTCACATTCTGCACTTGTGCAAAATATTCCCAGCCAAGAGACCGTCCTTGTGTAAATAGAGGATCACTCTGCTCCCATGAAGATCTGTTTTCTGCTTCGATTAGTGTAATTGTAGCTCTCAATTGTTTTGGAGTGTAGGATTGGTAGATTTCTGCGAGTTTATGATGATATGAACTTAACGCATCAGTACCTTCCTCACTGCAAATCCATTTAAGGCGCTTTTCAGTAAAAGCATCATCTTTAAGCGGTATAGCCGTATCAATTATAGTGAGTTCAACTTTCCTGCCCATAGTGTAGAGCTGACATGCCATTTCATAAGCGAGCATTCCGCCAAACGACCATCCGATAAGATGAAAGTTTTCTCCGTCTCTTTCCTTAATAAGGAGTCGGATATATGATGCTGCAAGATCCTCCATACTGAGCGGTAGACGTGAACCACCGGATATACCGATAGTTCGGATATCATGCAGATAATCTGTCAGATGTTTGTAGCAATCAACCGTACCGGAAAGCGGATGTATAAATACCGGTAAAAAAGATACCGGCGTGGTACCGGAGGTAAGTTCCATAAGCTGACCATCAGGATTATGTGCGTGTCCCGCTATACTTTGCAGTATAAATCTGATGGTAGAATTGGAAATAATAGCCGGTAACGAAAGCGAGCAGTTAAATATCTCTTCAATGGTACTTACCAGTTCTATTATCTGAAGAGAAGTTCCTCCGGATGCAGTAAAACTACTCTCAGGTGATTCAGGTGGTTCATTAAGGATTTTCGTCCATACATCTATTATCTTTTTCTCATTTTCACTATTTCCTTCATAACCGGTTCTTTCCTGATGATGTTCCGGGAGTGCTTTTTCATCTATTTTCCCGTGATGAGTTCGAGGAAAGCATTGTAATATTGAATAAAATGCAGGAACCATATAATGCGGCAGATGTTGTTTTGCGTACTCACTGATTTTTTCAGTAAGTTCTGATTTACCGGTTTTTTCAGCGGGATTGTTAGAGAAATCCGGAGAAATAAACTGATTTGTTGCACTGGATTCAGCAGGTATAGTAATATCACCTATATGAACCCCTGATTTCTGCCAGCACGATATAATATCAAACTGATACGGTGAAGAAGATGACAGTACAGGAATCAGGTAATGATTATGTATATGTTCAAAATCATCAGGATCAGCTACATGAGCATTAAAGAATGTATCATGTACATTCTTTAAAAATGGAAGCAATCTTTTATTGTAAATTCCTTTGGAAATATCAAAGATTTCACTCATCACAGGGGTGGCCGGCATAGATAATGGTTTTTGATCGTGTTTAATAATAAAAGCGTCATATCTGAATATACCTAATTCATTATCATGACACCCTATACGCGGCATAACTACAGTTGAAACCTGAGTGCCTGAAATATTGGTAAGCTGTCTGAAGTACCGAGGTGATATGATCAGTTCATTATCTGATTCAGGATCATATTTTTGCGAGCCATGACTATTGATGTAAGATGCATATTCTGAAAGTAAATCATAATTTCTAATATCGCCGATATATATAACACCCCGGTCTTCAAGTTTACTCAAGCATATTTCGATTACTGACTGAAGATATCCAAGCGATGGAAAATACTGTACAACTGAATTAATGATTATAGTGTCGAAGATTTTATTAATACTCCTGATTTCATTCGCACCGCAGCAGAGAAAATCAGGAGTTATTTTTTTCTCTAATGTTCTTGATTTAAAGATGGCAAGTGCTTCAGATGAAATATCTGTTCCGGTATAATGCTCCGCTTCATCCAGTAATTGTGTACCAATGATTCCTGATCCGCAACCTATTTCAAGGTAATTGCTACCCTTACAAGAACGTATTCGAGCTAATGAACCATTTACCCATTCATGCATTGTTTTTTCTGTGAATGGTTTACCTGTCAATTTACTTTTCCAACCGAAGAACTCAGTGGCATTCATTTCTTTTTCAGTCCGGTAAGTAAAAGCACTTAAACTTTTCATGCCGGTTAAATATTGTTCCTCCGCTAGTGTATCAAGGATACCTGCAGCCGGAATAATGTATGCTGATAATTTGGCACTACTTCCGGAACCTGTTGCTTTAACCAGACAGCTTTTGAGTAATCCCGCTTTCATAAGAACTGTTTCTATTTCACCCGGTTCAATTCTGAAGCCTCTTATTTTAACCTGTCTATCAGCTCTTCCGCAATATTGAAATTTACCATCACTTCTTTGTTTAAGAATATCACCGGTTTTATACGATTTTTTTATTACATTGCCGTGTTCAAATGTGCTGAAAGGAGATTTTACCAGGGCATCTGTTCCAATATATCCCGAAGCAACACTTTCACCGGTTATATATAATTCTCCGGCTGTTTCATCCCCTTCATGGGTATTTTCATTATTTCGTAATGCAAATGAAAGTCCGGGAAGCGGGGAACCGATATGAATGTCATCCGGATCAGTTATTTCGCCAATACTGCTCCAGAGTGCAACTTCTGTTGGACCGTATACGTTGTATAATCTACTGTTTTGCATCCATAATGCCGCAAGCCCTGAAGTCATAACCTCTCCCCCCATTATTACTGTTTTTAATCCGGGTAGTTCAGCAGAATTAAGGACAGAGTATATTGAAGGTGTGGATGCCATTACAGACACCCCGGTACTGTTTATAAAAGTGGCTAATTCTTTACCGGCAGATATATGTGGCGGTACAATGGCAAGAGAAGCTCCGGTACTGAGATGAAGCCCGATTTCAAATAATGAAGCATCAAAGCCCGGAGAAAGAAAGTGGAGAACTGTATCAGATGTGGTTACCGGTAATAATTTCCTCATCATGAACAGCGCATAATGAAGCCCGGCCCGGTGATTAATTACACCTTTCGGTTTTCCTGTGGATCCTGAAGTGAATATTATATATGCAGCATCATTGTATAATGGATTGCTGTCGTGCCTCATTAACTCATTTATCTCAGAAGCATCAGAGATTACCAACACGGGGTTTATCGATGCAAATATATATTCATTTCTATCTGCCGGACTTGAGGGATCAACCGGAGCATACACTGCATGAATATTCCATACAGCGAGAATCCACTCATACAGTTCAATAGATCGCTGCATGGATATTATAACAATTTCACCCGGATTTACGCCTCGTTTGATCAGGATTTCAGATTTGCTATTTACATTATAAACTAAATCTTCCCATGAAACCGATTTAATACCATCAGTTACCGCGATGGCGTTGCCACGTGTTTCACTATACATCCTGATATAAGATGAAACGTCCTGTATCTTTGATTTATAATCCCTATCAATCATGATAGGCTTATCAGCAGTTTTGTCAAACATAATTATGCTCCCCCGGTTCGTAAAAAAATACATGATTTTATGTGTGTACCACAGGATAGTGATGCTACCCGGAAAACCATCGTACAGTTCTTCAGAGAAAAACACATTATGAAGCATAAATAAACAGTAAGTTTTCCTACCAGCCGGTATTTTTTCCTACTTAAAGCCGGTAGGATTTCCTACTGCAGATATAATAGCGGTTTTATGATATATGAAATTATCAACAGTACTGTTTTTATGTTCTACTTCTTGACAGTGGGCTGAAAAAATGAGAAAAATGTAAAAAAAAGTAACACAAAAGGAATGTCCCCTCATGCTCCTTTATATTTTCTCTTCTATTATTGGTATATTTTCGTTTCTTACTATTAAGAATATTTTTCTGGCAGTTCAGAGAAAAAACATAAAGTATGTATATTTTGCTCTTTTTTTTATCTGCTATATAATCATTATGTTTTGCAGGAGGTTTATACCTTCTGAGGAAATGTATGCAAATATCTGGTATACATTGATTTTTTCCTCAACTATGATTTTCATCTCATTTATATGCGTGTTGATTGGTTCAAGTATTATTCCTGACATGCTTCCGGGAAAAATTTCTATGATTTATTTTGCAGCAGAAGTGATTGTGATGTTGCAGTTATTTATACTCGATATATTTTCAATAATAAATGCAGAGTATTTATTGACCCTTATCTTCAGCATCGTTGCTATGTATGCCGTGATCGTAGTTTTATTTACTATAATAAAGGGTTTAAAGAATAATGCATCAAATCCAATGTACTGGAGTTATCTGCTATTAATGGTTTTCCTGATGTTAAAGTCCATCGCAATGGCGTTCAGTATTGAAACCGGTCTTTACCTTTATGCAGGTGTTATGATTTTCATACTTATACTTGAATATGGTGCTTCTGCTAAAAAGACATATATGTCCCAGCCGGCATCAAACAGTAATTCTCTCAAAGAAATCCTCAATGAAACTGAATATAAAATAGCAGTTTTATTGATAGCCGGCAAAAGTTATAAGGAAACCGGTAATGAGCTTGGAATCTCATTTTATATGATTAATAAAACTGCTTCACTGATATACAAAAAAGCCGGCTGCCGGTCAAAAATTGAGCTTGCGAAATCATTTAGTCAATGTTAAAATCCTCGATTTTTTTTCTTACCAATCTCTTTTTACTTTATACATTGTATATTCGTTATTCTTATTTGAAGTAAGAAAATATATATCTCCTGATATATATCAAAATGTGTTCTGGATTATTTTTCTACCAACAATCAGAAAAGAAATTTATAAAAATATCTTCACTATGGGGTATTGACAATACAGCCTTAGGTTGTATATCTTCCATAAAGATGCCTCAATTTGATTATACAAGCAATAAATGACTTAATCAAGATAAAACTTACTCAGTCTTCATAAAATCCCCATAAACAAACCCATCAATCCATCATCACTTCAGTTCATACCTCTGTAAAGCTAAAATCTTTCGTGTTACTGATGTCCTTTTCTGTTGAATCTCTTGCAAAAATAATGAGTACATTCTTTTACGTTCGCAATATGTGATAAAATCGTATTATAAGAAGCCCATTCCAAAAATTCAAAATAAAAAAAAGTTTTTTTGCATGAGGCTCTATTGACAGACATAGAAAATTTTCTTATCATTTTCCTGTCCTATCAAAGGAATGTAATATGCTCATAACCGTTAAAGAAATAGCATTAATGTTTGATGTTTCAGAAAATGAAGTCTATCGCTGGATAAAACAAAAAGAGATACCCTGCCATAAAATAAATGAACAATATCGATTTAATCAAACCGAAATCATGGAATGGGCTGCAACACACCATAAAAAAACATCAGCTTTATTTTCTGCAGAAAACAAAAATGATGAAGAGATTCTTCCATTATTAATCGATGCTGTCAAAGAAGGCGGAATATTCTATAACGTAAAAGGTAATAGCCAGGCAGAAGTTTTAAAATCAATTGTTGAGTTACTCAATATACCTGAAGATGTTGACCGCGATTTTTTATACCAAATACTTTTAGCACGGGAAGAATTAGGATCAACCGCTGTTGGTAATGGTATTGCAATACCGCATGTGCGTAATCCAATCGTTTTGCAGATAGATAATCCTATAGTTATGCTCTGTTTTCTTGAACATCCGATAGATTTTAACGCTTTGGATGAGAAACCGGTTAACACATTGTTTGTTATGATTAGTAAAACAGTCCGGGGTCATTTACGATTACTTTCAAGAATTGCCTCTATACTTCATGATCAGAATATCACAACGGCACTATCACATCATGAATCACCTGAAATTTTACTTTCTCTATTGCAAAAAGCTGAAGAATCAATTCAATAGAGGCTTTTGCAAAAATCAAGGGTACTTGATTTTGCTTTCACCATATGCGATATAATCGCATTAGAAGTAGCTTCTTGCAAAAATTCGAGATAAGAAGAGTATTTTTGCAAGAAGCTTAATAAAGGATTTCAATTATGATAATGATTTTCTTAATTCTGAGCGGTTTATCAATACTTTTTATAAGCGGTGTACCGGCTTTATTTTTCTCATCATCATCAGAAAAAGGTCACTATGTAACGGTTTTCCTGGTAGTTCTCGGCAGTATCACTGGATGTATTGGAACAGCATTTTCCTTTGCAACCGATATACCGCCAACATTAATTATTTCATGGACTATTCCCCTTGGAAACTTTGCAGTAGCAGTAGACAAACTTAGTGCATTCTTCTTAATCCCTGTGTTTATTATTCCCGCACTGGGGTCAATCTACAGTCTCGGATACTGGAAGCAAAAAGAACATACGGCAAACGGACAGAAACTTGGTTTTTTCTTTGGTACATTAGCCGGGAGCATGGCATTAATCGTTATTGCACATGATGGCATTTTGTTTCTCATTGCCTGGGAATCCATGGCATTGTCTGCCTTTTTTTGTTTAACAACCGAAGATCACAAAAAAGAAATACGGGATGCAGGTTTTGTTTACTTTGTATGCACCCATATTGGAACTCTTATACTCTTTATCATGTTTATTCTATGGAACTCAACTACCGGTTCTTTTATTTTAACTCAGACGCAAACACTTTCAAAACAAACTACCGGTATTATTTTTATATTCGCCTTCATTGGTTTTAGCTTTAAAGCCGGTTTTATTCCATTTCATGTATGGTTACCCGATGCTCATGCAAATGCACCAAGTCATGTTTCAGCGGTAATGTCAGCCGTTGTATTAAAAATGGGTATTTATGGTATAATCAGGTTTTCCGGTTTGTTAATGGTATCCGAACCATGGTGGGGCATAGTATTACTCTGCGTTGGCGCGATAACCGGTCTTTCAGGAATTGTATTTGCATTCTCACAAACTGATTTTAAACGGATTCTCGCCTACAGCAGTATTGAAAATATCGGTATAATCGGAATGGGTATCGGCCTGGCTTTACTGGGGCGATCGTATGCGAAACCTGAATTAGTCATACTGGGAATGGGCGGTGCATTTTTCCATGTTTTAAATCACAGTTTTTTCAAGGCATTATTGTTTTTCAATTCCGGTGCTGTCATACACGCTACCGGCACTCAAAATATTGAATTAATGGGTGGTTTGGCAAAGAAAATGCCATTTTCAGCTTTTATGTTTATAATCGGTGCAGTTGCAATAAGTGCACTTCCGCCTCTTAACGGGTTTGTGAGTGAATGGTTATTATATCTGGGTTTCTTCAAGAGCATAGAACCATCAACTACATCCAATATAACTCTTATAGCTTTAGCAGCCGTGGTACTTGCTATGATTGGAACTCTTGCATTAGCCACTTTTGTAAAAATGTACAGTATAGTTTTTCTTGGTTCGCCCCGTTCAGAAATGAAAAATCACTCACACGCCCCTGCACTTTCAATGAAAATACCCATGTTTGTTCTTGCCGGTTTTTGTATTATTACCGGTATACTTCCCGTATTGGTAACTCCATTATTAGACGGTGCAATTTCTGCATGGACAGCGTATAATCCGGATTCACTAGTCATTTCTAAACTCATACCGCTTCACTTTATTACCGCTACCGGTTTACTGCTGATAGCCATTGTCATAATTATCATTGTACTGTACAAAAAAGCTTCTACACCTTACAAAACGATTAAAGGTATTACATGGGATTGCGGGTATACAAAACCAACCCCACGAATGCAATATACCGGAACATCATTTGCTCAGATTATTACCCAATTATTTTCATTCATTTTATTACCAAAAATCAGCAAAACGTCACAATTACAACATTTTCCTGAGAAAACCCATTTTCATTATACTGTAGCTGATTTGATACTTTCCCGATTAGTGTATCCGGTACTTTATTTCATACGGAAATTATTTTTTAGAATGTACATTTTCCAGCAAGGACAACCGAATCTGTATGTTTTGTATATTATAGTTATGGTTTTACTACTCTTTATTTTTGGTGGTATAGGGGTCGATCTATGATACAGATTTTCATTCACCTACTGGTTTTACTGATTTTTCCTCCACTTTTACCGGGAGTTGTCAATAAAACAAAGGCTTTGTTTGCCGGTCGAACCGGGGCTCCATTTTTTCAGTTGTATTATGATATTTTTAAACTTATGAAAAAAGGAATGGTTATAAGTTCAACCACAACGTGGGTTTTTACAGTTGCACCGGTAATAACTCTTTCGTGTGTTCTTATTGCCGGTTTAATTATACCAATTGGAAATGCACCATCTTGTATTTTCTTTACCGGTGATTTTTTAGTATTTACTTATTTATTTGGATTAGCTCGTTTTTTTACTACAGCCGCGGCTCTTGATACCGGTTCAGCTTTTGAAGGAATGGGCTCCTCGAGAGAAGTAACATTTGCCTCATTGATAGAACCTGCTCTTTTCTTTGCATTTATAGTGCTTGTTAAACTTACAGGTTCACTTAATCTCAGCGGGATGGTTAAAGCAGGAAGTGCCATCCAGTATCATACAGGCAGTATAGCTTCACTTGTTATGATTATATTAGGTCTTTATATACTATTTCTCGCAGAAAACAGCCGCATACCCGTTGATGACCCGAATACTCACCTTGAACTTACGATGATTCATGAAGTTATGGTTCTTGATCATAGCGGTCCTTTATTGGGAATTATCGAATATGCATCAGCCATGAAATTCTTTGTCATTGGTTCTATTCTGATTAACATTGTTATTTCAATTTTTTCAATAACCGGGTGGATTAATTATATTGTTTTCATTGCCGGCATGCTGATTCTATCATTTGTTGTTGGTGTTACCGAGTCTATTATGGCCCGGCTTAAAATGTCACGGGTTCCGTCGTTACTTATTTCTTCAATATTGTTATGCGGTTCATCTTTTATTATTTTACTGAGGTAAACATGAATGAATTTATAAATGTTCTTTTTGTTATTATATTAATACTTAATCTTTTTGCTCTGGGTAACAGCAGAATCCTGACTATAATTCGTATCGTTGCACTGCAAGGGATAATTCTCGGTGCTTTACCGTTATTCATCGAACATCACATAACAATTCCGTTACTTATTTCATCAGTTGCTGCAATTATTTTAAAAGGCTTTGTTATACCGCTTATAATGATGAAAGCGTTACGGGATGCTCAGATTAAACGGGAAGTTGAACCGCTTATCGGTTTGTTGCCATCAACTATTTTTGGAGGTTTAGTTACCGCTTTAGTTTTCTTTATATCAAGCCAGGTAGAAACTACTAATCAGCCTGAAGTATCACTTCTCATTCCAACATCATTTGCAACAATATTAATTGGTTTTATTCTTTTGATTACACGATATAAAGCAATTTCTCAAGTTCTTGGATATCTTGTCCTTGAAAACGGGATATATATATTCAGTTTATTATTGATCGAAGCAATTCCGATGGTTGTTGAAATGGGTATGCTTCTTGATTTGTTTGTCAGTATCTTTATTATTTCGATTATAACAAATCATATTAATAAAGCATTTTCTTCACTTGATACACGTAATTTATCATCACTTAAGGAGTAGTAATGGCTTTTATTCTTATTCTATTTCCGGTTTTTATCGCCATAGTTGCTTTGGCAATTCCTTCAAATCGATATCGCCCGTGGTTATTACCAGTAACTGCATGTATTCATACAATATGTACTTTTATTGCACTAAAATATCCTGAATGGGGATTTAAAACTTCATGGTTAACACTTGATCCGGTTTCATCAATAGTACTTATTTCGATTACGCTTCTTTTTCTTTTCTCATCATTCTATGCTGTATCGTATCTCAAGAATAGAAATGAACAGTCAAATAGATTCTTTACTGCTTGTATGGCAACTTTTTTAGGGCTTATAAGTCTTATGATCTGGTCTCATCATTTAGGGCTTATGTGGGTCGCGATGGAAGGAACAACGCTTGTTACAGCCCCTTTAATTTATTTTAATCATTCAAAAAAAAGTATCGAAGCAACCTGGAAATATCTTCTTGTCGGTTCAGTAGGTATTGCCCTGGCGTTACTCGGCACTTTTTTTCTTGCATATTCTGCGATTTATGCCGGTTTTAAACCGACATTGGATTTTAATATCCTGTTGGAAAAGGCTCCGTTTTTATCAAAAACATGGCTACGGGCTTCCTGTATTTTATTTATTGTCGGATATGGAACAAAAATGGGGCTTGCTCCAATGCACGCCTGGAAACCTGATGCGTATGGAGAAGCTCCGGGAATCACTGGCGTTATTTTAGCCGGAGGGGTTACAAGCGGGGCATTTCTTGCACTTATGCGAATGTACCAGATTTGTAATGCAGCAGGAGAAACTGTTTTTATGTCACGTCTGCTAATTTTTATTGGTTTGTTTTCCATGGCGACTGCCGGAGTGTTTCTGATAGATCAAAAAGATTTTAAGCGTATGCTGGCGTACTCAAGTGTTGAACATATGGGTATTCTTGTATTAGGCTTAGGAATCGGCGGGCCTGCCCTTTTTGGAACATTACTTCACATCATCAGCAATGGGATGACAAAAGGGATATTGTTTCTTTCAGCGGGTAACATTCAACGCTCATATCTAAGTAAAAATACCAGTCAGGTGCAAGGTGCATTAAAGCAATTACCGGTGTCCGCAACTTTATTTCTTATTGGTTTCCTTGCGATTACAGGCTCACCGCCATTTGCTCCTTTTATCAGTGAATTCTCAATTCTTAACGGTGCGTTTCTTTCAGGGCATTTTATATCCGGCGGTTTATTTGTATTTTTCCTTCTTATTATTTTTATCGGGATGGGCAAAACGGTACTGCAGATTGTTCAAGGTACTGTCCCGCAGGCTTCAGAGAAATCAAACTACCGTGATACATTCAGTTCAACAGCGCCCATTTTTTGTTTTCTCATCGTTATTCTTATAATCGGGTTATTTCTTCCCCCGCCCTTAGCAGAGATGATACGCAATGCAGCACTTTTTCTGGAGAATAAATAATGGCAGCAATAAATCATACATTCACCCCGATTAATAATACTTCTGCAATCCCCCTTGAAAAAATACCGGTACTTGCAGTTGATGATTTTATGCAATCAATTCTTAAAAGTGTACAAAAATCACATCGAATAAGTTCCTACTTTGGCGTGGCAACAGACAAAATTGATACCACGTTATTGTATGTGATTCTATCTGATGATGATGAAAATAGACTGTTTGTCGGCAGAACAGAAATAACAGGAGGCTCGTTTCCTTCATTAACAGCGTTGTGTCCGCAAATTCATTTATTTGAACGTGAAATTGCTGAACAATTCGGGTTACAACCAATTGGACATCCCTGGTTAAAACCTGTTCGATATACCCGGAATAAAACCAGCCCGGTGGAACCTGCTGTTGGTGATTTCTACCGGATTGACGGTGATCAGATTCATGAAGTTGCTGTAGGACCGGTTCACGCAGGCATTATTGAACCGGGGCATTTCCGTTTTCAATGTAATGGAGAAAAGGTTTTGCATCTTGAAATTGCTCTTGGTTTTCAACATCGCGGGATAGAAGAAGCGTTGATCGGCGGACCTGACAAAAAAACAATTCATTACATGGAAACCGCAGCGGGTGACACAACGATTGGACATACAACAACGTATTGTCAGATAATAGAGGCTTTATCTCATACAAAAAAAACTGCCCGGGCTCAAGTTTTAAGCGGGATTGCACTTGAACTGGAAAGGCTTGCGAATCACATTGGTGATCTTGGTGCATTATCGGGTGATGTCGGTTTTTTACCGACTGCAAGTTTTTGCGGTCGTATACGGGGCGACTTTTTAAATTGTACCGGTTTGTTATGCGGTAACCGGTTTGGCAGGGGTTTTATTAAACCATCAGGGCTTGGTTCGGATATTGATTCAACTACCGTTGATACTTTGCTCAAAAAGATAATTGTGTTAACAAAAGAAACTAAAGATGCAATATCATTATTGTGGAGTAACCAGTCTGTCATGGCGCGTTTTGAAGACACAGGTTTGTTAACCGGACAACAGGCAATTGAACTTGGCGTAGTTGGAGTTGCAGCCCGTGCATCAGGACTAAGCCGTGATGCAAGACTTAACCATCCTTCGGGGGTTTTCAGATTTTTCCAGATGCATACCTGTACCGTTGACTCGGGGGATGTTTTTGCTCGTGCATACATCAGGTGGCTCGAGATTGAACAATCAATCGACTTTATTATAAAACAACTTACATCATTACCCGACGGTTCTGTTACACCATCTTCAAATGATTTGGATAAAAACTGCTTGTCAGTTGCCATTAATGAAGGATGGCGTGGTGAAATCTGCCATGTTGCCATTACCGGTGAAAACGGACAATTTGTGCGGTATAAAATCGTCGATCCGTCATTTCATAATTGGTATGCATTGGCTGAAGCGGTGAAAAATCAGGAAATATCCGATTTTCCTTTGTGTAACAAAAGTTTTAATTTATCGTATTGCGGGCATGATCTGTAATAAGTAAGGGGAGATAGATGTTTAAAGAAATTTTAATCAGAATGATACAGGGAAAACGAACATTCAAATATCCAAAGGGACCGGCTCCTGTTTTACCCGGTAAATTTAAAGGACGACCTTATATTGACTCTGCACTGTGTGATGTTAATTGTAACTCATGTTCTGATGCCTGCCCGGTTGATGCAATTAATAGTCAGACGAAAACAATTGATTTGGGAAACTGTCTTTTTTGTAATGACTGTACTGATGCTTGTCATTCAAAAGCTATTGTTTTTACCAAAGATTACAGACTATCAGTTCGTGACCGAAACGATTTAATAATACATCCTGAACAAAAAGAAATCGAATTAGCAAAAGAACTCAATCAGCAAATGAAAAGAATTTTCGGTCGGTCACTTACGTTGAGGCAAGTCAGTGCCGGCGGATGTGGTGCTTGCGAAGCTGATGTGAATGTGTTGGGTACTATCGGTTGGGATTTAGGACGATTTGGAATTAAATTTGCAGCCTCCCCCCGTCATGCCGACGGCCTTCTTGTTACCGGTCCTGTGACAAAAAATATGGAATTGGCACTTAAAAAGACATATGATGCGATACCGGAACCCAAAATTGTCATAGTAGTCGGTGCGTGTGCTATCTCGGGCGGTTTGTATAAAGACCATCCTCAGGCGAACAAGGGCGTAGAATCTATAATCCCTGTTGATTTGTTTATTCCCGGATGTCCGCCAAACCCGCTTACCATTTTAGACGGGTTACTACGGCTTTTAGGGAGGGTTTAGTGCTGATGGTGTATGGGGATTTTATGAAGACTGAGTAATTAGTCTTTAAAATCTAAATAAAAATAATTATTCGGGTAATTGAGCGTTAAAATGAAATTGATTTTTTATTTTCAGGATTTAAAAGCGTGACAAATAAATAAGATCTGTTATTTCCGTTATCATACTCAAAAATTGATTATACCAAAGTATTTTATTAATTAAATATCAAATACACCATAAAATTACCTCATTATAAACAATAAAATTATTGAAAAATAATCTGAAATTGATTAAATTAAATTGAATAAACTATTGAGGAATGAAAAATGTCAAAATATATTAATCCTTACACAGACTTTGGATTTAAAAAATTATTCGGAACAGAAGCAAATAAAGATTTATTAATAGATTTTCTTAATGAACTTGTTGATAAAAAGCATAAAATAACTGATTTAACATTTAAAAATAATGAAAATCTCAGTGAACTTTCAGAAGATAGAAAGGCAATTTTTGATATTTATTGCGAAACAGTAAGCGGTGAAAAAATTATTATTGAAATGCAGAAGGCAAAAATCAATTTCTTTAAGGATCGGGCTGTTTTCTACACGACATTTCCAATCAGAGAGCAAGCTGAAAAAGGAGAATGGAATTTCAAATTAAAACCTGTATACTGCATAGCAATTCTGGATTTTGAATTTGATAAGGATTTAAAGAATAAAGATTATAAAAATATAGTTACCTTAAAGAATCAGTATTGTGAAGAATTCTATGACAAATTAAAATATATTTTTATTGAAATGCCTCGATTTAACAAGAATGAAAATGAATTAGATACTCATTTTGAAAAATGGCTTTATTTCTTAAAGAATTTAATTGAGTTTGAGAATGTTCCGGGAATATTGAAAGAACCTGTTTTTGAAAAAGGTTTTAAAGTGGCAGAAATTGCTGCATTAAATAAAGAACAGCACGAAGCTTATGAGAAAAGTTTGCTACAATATTGGGATATAAAAAGTGCAGTTGATACTGCGTTTGATGATGGTAAAATTGAAGGTAAGATTGAAACTGCTTCAAATATGATTTCAGAAGGATTTGATTTTGAGACTATAAATCGTTTAACTAAACTGCCAATTGAAGAAATAAAAAAATTGCAGAAGAATTAAATAAAATTTCTGTTATTACAAATTAATGAACCTTTTGCTGGTGTGATAACAACCGATTTAACACCGACTCGGCTATTGTCACACAAATTGCTGAAATGGTTTTATAGGTTTTAATTTTGTGTTAAACCGGATGTTTTCTTTTTAATCACTAAGAACTGGACTGAAAACAGCAATTTATGCGCCAATTATATATCACGGGTTAATCGGACCTTGAGGCTGTAGAATAAGTCGAATTTCATGTCATGAAACACTGTTATAAGCACTTTTCAGGCATCAAAAAGTACCTTTTTCTACGGCCTTGTTATCAGTAATTTTAATAAACGGTTGCTTTATCATAAGATATTTTCCTCATCAGAACTTGCACATACAATTTCTTTGCTGTCTTTTCCGTTCAATATTATTTATTGACCTTCATATTCTGTATTCGATACTAATAGATTATCATCTACCATTTCAATGACCTCCATTCTTATAAATACTATGCTATGATAAAAAATATACTTTTTATTCTTTCAATGGTCAAATATATAGTCCCTATATCAGATAGTAGAGGTTGCATGATACATTAAATAAATTTTATTATTTTTCTGCATGTTTTGATCTGCAAATAATATATAATACAAAAATGGTTATTGATATCAGGGCTACACAAAGACCACACGGGGTACATCCACCGATGATAAGGTTAATGTACGTCTTCGACCGAGCGTTACATCCGAAAAACTAACTCAGCTTTCAAAAGATGACGCTGTTGAGATACTTGATAAAACTGATATTAAGCTGAAAGTTGGGACTACTGATAATTATTGGTATAAGGTTAAAACAACCGATGGTTTAATGGGTTGGGTTTATGGGGATTTTATAAAGACTGAGTAACTTTGAAAACGGATTATGTTATATTTTGACATTTCTTATCTTTTAGACTATAGTTTTACTAATCGTATCGATGTTTAATGATTTTGTGAGGTCATTTATGAATACAATTGAGATAATAAACGAGGTTGTTTCACGCCCTATAGAAGACAGACTGTTTATTGTCGATTCTTTACTTAATAACATAAACCCATGTAATTCAAAGATTGATGAAAAATGGATCTCGCTTGCCGAACTTCGTCTTAAAAGTATTCTTTCAGGTGAAGTAAACCTGGTAGAAGGTGAAGAAGTTTTCAAAAAATTAAAAAACCGGTTTAATTTAATATAACAAATATCAAATTAACGGACAGCCTCAGAAGATGTCTGCTTAAGAGATTCCCTTATGGGATAATTTATCATTATCATGAGAATAACAACGAAATATATATAATTGCAGTGATGAATCTTTATAAAGAGCCAACTTATTGGATAGGTCGACGATTATAATGAAATTGATGCAAGATTTAATTATTGGCAAATAATAAGACTTAATGATTTATAGATAAGAAAAGTGGAGGAAATTATGAAGAAACTAATAACCCGAATTTCGATTTAGAAAATATTTGAAAAACCTCCTGTTTTGTATTAAAATTTTATTGAGAAAAAAATAACACATTTTAT